>SDBU01002090.1_pt1 | contig 27220 bp, 23 predicted proteins | sample 2277071 | NCBI WGS metagenome assembly SDBU01 (sample SAMN10397929, study PRJNA504765) | marine sediment metagenome | isolation source: marine sediment core GS08_GC12, 126 cmbsf | place: Arctic Ocean: Gakkel Ridge, Loki's castle | collected 2008 | reverse complement strand
TTTAGACTTTTTTAAACCACCTGTCTGCCTTCGTCACAGGCAGGCGAAAGAAAGATTAACACATAAAAAAGTGTAAGTTTATTTTTCAAAAATACATAAGGTCCAATACACCGGTTTAAAAACTAATGCTAAAGCAACGGTGTTGGTCTTTTGTATAGTTACCTATAACCAACACCGAGATTTTAGTCATTGTCTTTAGACCGGTGCAGTAATGTCCAGTTAGAAAATTGCATAACTACTAATTAGACGCTAACTGTAAAAATCGTATAACGAAAGACCTGGTTGACTAACAAAAGTCCAATACATCCTCTCTCGCCTCGAACAAAAGAACCGTCAGGGAAAACCGACGTTGAGGAATTTTACAATCAAGAATTTCTGTGGCTCTTTCTTTTGGACTCTAGACGTTCTTTGATTTCCTTTTCCTCTCCCATTTCCGTTGGATGATAGTATTGCCGTCCTTTTAGAGAAGAAGGTAGATATTCTTGGTCAAGTGAAGGCTCATCGAAATCATGAGGATATTTGTAATCTTTGCCATATCCTTCTTTTTTCATCAGGCTTGTTACTGGATTTCTAAGATGAAGTGGAACTGGCTCTGGCGGGATTTTTTCCAAATCTTCGCTGGCAGCCATAAGCGCTTTTAGGGAGGCATTGGATTTTTCTGCACAGGCAAGATAAGTGGTAGCTTGAGCAAGATTCAACTGACATTCAGGCATTCCTACATACTCAATTGCTTGAGCGCATGCCGTAGCTATCACCAAAGCCATTGGGTCAGCGTTTCCAATATCCTCTGAAGCAAAGATAACCATCCTCCTTGCGATAAATCGGGGCTTCTCCCCCGCTTTGAGCATTCTGGCTAAGTAGTGTAAGGCAGCATCTGGGTCAGAACCACGGAGTGATTTGATGAACGCGGAGATGGTGTCGTAATGAGAATCGCCTGTCTTATCATAAGCGAGTATGCGTTGCTGTATTGCTTGCTCTGCTATAGGTAAAGTAATATTTTTAGTTATTGAAGCTGCAACCTCCAAAGCATTAAGGGCTACACGAGCATCACCACCGGCAAAAGAGGCAAGATGCTCCAGAGCCTCGCTCGCAATTTCAATGCCCTGCTTACCTAATCCCCGTTCTTTATCTTTAATCGCTCTTTGTAAAATCAGACGGATTTCATCAGAAGAGAGGGGTTCAAGTCGCGCCACACGACAGCGTGACAAAAGAGGTGAGATGACTTCAAAAGAAGGATTTTCTGTAGTTGCGCCTATTAAGACGATTATTCCTTTCTCGACATGTGGAAGGAAAGCATCCTGTTGAGCTTTGTTGAAGCGGTGAATCTCATCGACGAAAAGAATCGTTCGTTGCTTATAAAATTTCAATCTTTCAACAGCTTCATTTGTGATTTTACGGACTTCGGCGACTCCAGAAGTCACAGCAGAAAATTGAACAAAGTGCGCTTTGCTTTTTTGAGCTATCAAACGCGCTAAGGTTGTTTTGCCACATCCCGGCGGCCCCCAGAAAATAAGGGATACAAACTGTTCCCTTTCAACTATCTCCCGCAAAAGTTTTCCCTCTGTTAGGAGATGTTCTTGCCCCACAAATTCCTCTAAGGTCTGTGGCCGCATCCGGTCCGCTAGTGGTGTTATTTTTGCTTGTTCTTGTTCGTATTGCTTAGAAAATAAATCTTCCATTGTTTTCACCTTATTTAGAAGTTTAGCATATTTTGTTGGTTATAGTGAAGGAAAAAATGCTGATAGTGACGAACAAGTAATTCTATTTGGCTCTCTGGCGTGGCTATGGGGTCCTAGCAAAGATGTTTTCAGGAAAACGAGCGAGGAAACTCGCCCAGTCAGTCCAAGAGTGGGTCGATGTCCCAAGCGCTACACCTGATGGACCAAGACAAGCCGGTTGGGTCAAAACGACAAAGCGCTACTGCCGAAAAACACGACAACTGGCAATCCGAAAGCCCAATCCCAAAAAGAAAGATGGATACAATTATGCCGTAATAGTGACCACCGATATAGAGGGGGAGTTGCAGCAAATACTCAGCGATTACGATGCTCGTAGCGGCATTCCTGAAAGCTCCTTCTGTCAAGACAACCAAGGCTTGGGACTACGCAAGCGGAGAAAACATAAGTTTATCGCACAGCAGATGCTCATACTCCTATCTCAATTGGCCCATAATTTAATCCAATGGATAAAAGATTGGATGATAAAGGCACTACAACAGAAGGAAAAGATGCAACAGAAGGCAGAACAGATGATGAAATCCTTTCAGCAAACAACAGTTGAAAATGACCCCAAAGGTCGGATTCGTCTGGCGATAAAAAGCATCAAAGAGAGAGGAATGAAAAGATTTATTCAACAGGTTTTTGCCATCAGCGGAAAAATTGTCACCAAGAACGGGGAGATAAAAAAACTCCTTCTCAATCCATTTTATCCCATCGTTGACAGAATGGAAATAGCACTCCAAGCTGTTCTCGAATCGTATCAAATTACCGTATCTTTTGTAGTTTACGGTTTTAAGTAAACTACTGAGCGAAGCGAACACACTGGGAAAAACGTAAGGTACAAACAGACAAACAGCTACCTTTACAAGCACTGTTAGACCAGTAGCAATGGGAGGTGGAAGCAGATTGAGAAAAAGTTAAAAGTACCTTTATTTGGGCGAAATTGAGGTAATAATGTTTTGTTTTCACTGACGTTGTGAGATGTGTTTTTAACATCACAGCATTAGGTATTTTTGAAAAAAAAACTTTAATCACGAAAGAAAGCTTTACATTTGAAACAACTGCTTGATGATGCTATTGGTGATTGGTGATTGGTGATTGGTGATTGGTGATTGCACCAGTCTACCAGTAACCAGTAACCAGTTTACCAGTAACGGTCTCAATGCAAGTACAGTCACCTGTCTGCCGGGGGCACAGGCAGGCGAAAGAAAGAGTTACTGTTGTAAACATTAACTTTAATATTGAAAATTACCCAAATGTAGCGCGCTATCGTCAATTTTTTATAAGAAAGCGCAGAAAACCCTCTACCTTCAAGGTAGGGGGATGAATGCGCTGTTCTTTTTTGTTGATGTTCCCAGCCAAATGTGGTATACTTGGTGCAGTGCGATGCCGTCTCCTGTCGCGTGCCGCTAGCGGGTGCGATCGCGCCCGCCAACGCCGTGTGACTCCACTGCGCCGCCCGTATCCAGTAACAAAAAGGTGGTGAATACACTTGAAGAGACCAAGACAAGTTCGATTAAGACTAAGCAAATCTCAATTCCATCACTGTCAACAACTAAGAAAAGAATCAGCAAGGGTTTGGAACGCTGCCACCAACTTTTTCTGGAGAACCTATCGCAAGAAAGGTATCTGGCTTTCCGAAGGGTCAATGAAGCGTTACATTGCGGGACGATTTTCATTACATTCACAAAGCACACAAGCCGTGGTCGAAAAGTTCTATGCCAATCTTAAAAGTCGGATAAAGCCCGACGACTACCGTCTTACGGCTCGTTCCCTTCGGAAAGGGAATCCAGACATCCGTTATCCCTACAAAAACAAGAAATGGTTTTGCGTCCACTGGAAAAGGCACGCCATCAAAGTCGATGGTCGATATGTTCACCTTTCGAATGGCAAAGGGCGTCAAGGAATTGTATTCCAGTTCCCATCCTACCTTGTTGATTGCCAGCCCAATACCATTGAACTGATATGGCGCAACGGCTACTGGCTCTCCATCACATTAGAAATCGAAGGTAATAAACAACAGGTCTTGGGGTACAACGGCGCGTGCGATCGCACGCGCGTAGCCGCTGTTGATTTGGGTGAAATCCATGCAATCACCATCACGGATGGAGAAGAAGCTGAAGTCATTTCAGGCAGAGAACTTCGCTCAGTCAAAAGGTATCGCAATAAAACCGTCGGGAAACTCGCACGAAAGCAATCTCGATGCAGCAAAGGTTCTCGCCGATGGAAACGCCTGCAGGCTGTTAAGTCTAAAGTCATAGCCGAATGCCACAGACGGACAACAGACCTGAACCATAAAATTACCCGATTGGCGGTTGATTGGTGCATCCAACATCATGTCAAAACGTTAGTAATAGGAGATGTAACTGGCATCGCTCAGAAGACCAAAGGTGAGAAGCGACTGAACCGTAAGAACCGACAGAAAGTAAGCCAGTGGGAATTCTATAAACAGCGTCAATACCTTGAATACAAATGCGATGAAGTCGGTATCGAAACAACTTTAGAATCCGAACACGGGACCTCTAAAACTTGCCCACGATGCGGACACAAACAAAAACCAAACGGACGAAACTACAATTGTCCAGCCTGTCACTTGAAAATACATAGGGATGTAGTTGGTGCGTGTAACATCCGTACCAAACATCTAACTGGTGTATTAAATGGTAATGACAATTTCACAAGTCCAAAGGTGAAGTATCTACGTATCGACGATGTTCAATTGTTGAGAAGTAGTAGTGTTGCTGGCGTCAACCGACGGAACAAACGAAAGTCCAACCGTCGCAAATTAGGTGTTCCTGAACAACTGACTTTGCTTCCATCACCAAAAGGTGGTGCTATACAAAGCAGGATGTTCAGTGAAGCCTAAGAATCCCTACCCCTTCAAGGGGTACGGGAATACGTCAATGACGAACTCTTTCATGTATGCTAAAATTCAATTACAAAGAGTTCTCTCGGAAAGATTCTATCGTAGCCAAATTAAAATTTGGGCTACAACACTCTCCAAAATTAAAGGAGGAGAATTTAAGATGAAAAATCATAGTCTTTGCATGATAATCGCATTTCTTTTCATAGCAACCATGCTGGTTGCGACTTCCACTTATGCTGCCCCCAAAAGAGCGAAACAATATGTGGCGAAACAAATTGTCAATTTCAAGGTTGATGGCAATTTAAAAGAGTGGAAGAAAGTAGAGGCAGTTGCCTTCGATGAACTGAAGGATGTAGGTAACGCAATCCCAAAACCTGACGATTTTACTGGCAGCGGCAAGGTTGCTTGGAGCGCATCGGAGCCAAATCGAATCTACTTTGCTGTCGAAATCATCGACGATGAACTTCAGGATATTCACCCAAACAATGACAAGTGGTGGGAGGATGACAGCGTGGAGTTCATGTTCGACTTTGACAACGGTATGGTCAGGGATACTTTAGTTCAGTGGACTATTGCTGCCAATGGCAAGGAGATTTCCGCTGCCGGCACCAAAGAAAATTGCGAGTGGGTGGTGCTGAACGAGGGGAATAAATATATCTATGAAGTTGCCATCGACCCCACCAAGGATAATCCCGACAATCCCGGAAAAGGGACAGATTTCAAAGCCGAAGATGGTCTCCTTATTGGTCTAAGTTTCCATGCCAACGACTGTGAAAATGGTGCGCGGGAACACCAGATTGGGTGGATACCTGGAGGTGCTTGGGATGCGTTGAGCTATGGCGATTTGATTTTCTCTGAAGAGATATTAGCTGTTGATGGTACTGAGAAGTTGGCGGTAACGTGGGGAACTCTGAAGTCGCGTTAGGATTTAGAGGGAACTTAAGATATTAAAAACGGAAAACGGAAAACGGAAAAACCGAAGGCGAAGTTGCGAGCCTTGCGAAGCAATCACGAGCCTTGCGAAGCAATCAGAAGGAGATTTAAACCCCTCCCAATTGATTTCGATGATTTCGATACGGCTTCGCCTACTCAATCCGGCGCCGCCTACGTTGGTTTCGATGGTTTCGATACGTCGCTTCGCTCCTACTCAACCCGGCGCCGCTACGGTGGTTTCGATACGGCTTCGCCTACTCAACCCGGCGCCTCAACCCAAGGATTTTATTAGGCATTCATCCTGTTTGCTTCGTGCCTCGCAACGGTGCCTGAACGGAAAGATCTAAAGATTTCGATACGGCTTTGCCTACTCAATCCAGCGGAACTTTCCTTTTCAGACGCCGTTGCGAGCAAAGCGAAGCAAACAGGAGTTCTGCGACGAAAAGAGTTAAAACGAATTACGAATTGATAGCATTATCCACCCGCTCCTGAATCAAATATTCAGACGCCGTTGCGAGCAAAGCGAAGCAAACAGGAGTTCTGCGACGAAAACGGTTAAACTTTGCGGATATGATTACGTCATTATAGCTCAGGTTGCTAGTTATCTAACGAATGTCGAGATAACGGATTTTTATCTGAGTATATTTTGTCTCAACTGACCACTTGACAGCTCTCCACGGTGGTTTACGAAGTAAATTGCTGAACGAAGAGAACATAAATGCGTGGGATTTCACAAAGCAAGAAATGTTTTATGGAAGTGGCCTCTTCGCGGTGTGCTTCATGCTTTGGATGAAGCACACCGCGAAGAGGTATCCTGTATTGTTGGAGCCTTCTTTGGAGGAAAAAATGGTGGACGTAGACATCGGATATGTGCGGCTTATCGTCGCGATAATTAAACAAACTATCGTTGACGCAAAGCGCGAAGTCAAGCATGGTCGTGTTGGAGGTTACAGCGCGTCATTATTCATCAGCAGTGAAGAGTTTATCGAAATATGCCATTTGATTGATTGTGATGGAGAAATGATTCGAAATAAAGTATTTCGCGACTTAGGTATTATTTAATCTCTTCTCCACCAGTGTTTTTACCTCTTGCGCGCGTTCCACCGGGCAGACCAACAGCGCGTCATCCGTTTCAATAATGACTACGTTGTTGAGACCAATAGTTGCAATAACCTTCTTTGGGCTGTAAATAATGCAGTTTGTGGAATCAATATTTATGTGTTGTCCAACACAGGCGTTCCCTGATGCATCCTGCGGCCAAATATTGCGCATTGAAGCCCAACTCCCGATATCATCCCATCCAATATCGGCTGGAATGACGATGACGTTATCCGCTTTTTCCATGACTCCGTAATCGATAGATACACTTTCCATCTGTGGATAAATATGATTGAGGGTGGCGATTTCCTGCGATGTGTCGGTAGCGGCGTTGATGCGCTGAAGTAGTTCATACAATAATGGCACATAGGTTTCCATTGCATTCAGGAATGTCTTTACCCGGAACATAAACATACCGCTGTTCCACAAATATTGTCCTGATTGAAGGAATTCATTGGCTTGCTCACTGCCGGGTTTTTCAGTGAAAGCTTCAACTCGGAATACGTGTGGATAACTATTTTTATCGACCGGAGAGCCAATTTTGATATAGCCATATCCCGTCTCCGGACGCGTTGGGACAATCCCAAATGTTACTAATGCGTCAAATTCTGTTGCGACGTTATTCGCCTTTGACAACAGTTCGAGGAATATATCGCCGTCGCGTATCCATTGGTCGGCGGGCAATGCTGCAATTACTGCATGCGCGTCGCGATGCTGGATGTGTAACGTTGCAAGGCCGAGACAAGGCAAGGTATTTTTTCCAATAGGCTCTACGAGGATATTCTCTGGTGGTATAGTCGGCAGTTGTGACCGCAATTCGTCTTCCAGCGAAGCCTCGGTCACGACTAAAATATGCGATAAATCAATAAGCGGTGCGATACGTTCTACAACCTGCTGCAATAACGTTTTCTCGCCAATAAGATTTAACAGTTGCTTCGGTTTTTGTAAGGTACTCAAGGGCCACAGCCGAGTTCCTTTTCCACCTGCCATGATTACTGCGTACATGATATCTCCATCCTTTTATTCACTCGACACTCATTTTTGCTTTGGCAAAATGATACCATATTTTCCCTCATTATTTCAACATTGTGAACTACTGGGATAAACTGCGCAATCAGTGAGTTGTTAGACGCTTGCGAACACACGCATAGTCAGTGGAAACGTGAAACATGATGCGTGAAACGTGAAGCGAAAAGGGGCGTAGTAGGGAAAGAAAGACCGGGGGAACGGATATTACTTGGAGGCATACCAGATGGAGAACTATCAGCGACCACCGCGTCAATTCTATATTTTTTTAATAATATTCATTCTCGTATTCACAATATTTAATGTTGAGAAAAAAACGCCGAATACGAAGTCTGACTATTCCCCAACATCTAAAAACAGCACGCTCGCTCGCCAGTGGGCAGAGGTCGCATATTGCCGGAATTCGAAATTCGGAAACGTTCCCCCTTTGAAAAAGGGGGGCAGGGGGGATTTAGGGGGATTTCGGAATTCGAAATTAAAAAAAGATACGCTAAACCCTCCTGAGAATTGGGAGGGAAATAGTTTTTTTTTTGAAGGCGACACGCATTGGACATGGAGTGAACCAATTCCGAATTCTGTACGCCTGGAATCGAAATCGTATTCAAACTGTGAGGGCAATGCTCCACTGCCTCATGCAACCGCAGTAGAATCTATAAACGGAGATGGAATTATATTTTCCTATGAAGATTATACTGTTTGGGTAATCGAGCGGGGGCGAATCATACAGTCATATCCTGCCTCCGGCGCGGCTCTTGGATTGGGGGAGCAGATACATTCAGAACAAACACCGCGTGGATTGCACACGGTATATCGCGTCATCGGGGGAGATAGGCATCCACATACACGATACATCGGACGTAAACCTGTGGGTCAGGTTAGAATATACTACACACAAGATGAGGACCCAGGCCTATCCATCGTCGAAAATTTTGTGCTCACAGGCATAATATGGCTTATTGGACCAAAAACTCTCAAAAACCGCTATATTTATTTCCACGCGACCAACCGGTTATGGGCAGTGGGACATCAACATATCTCTCATGGTTGTATCTTACTCAGCACAGAAAACCTGCTCGATTTGATGCATCGGATAACACTCGGAACGAAAGTTTATATCTATTAATTGAAAATGCAATCAACACGTCAATGGTCAGAAAGAAAGTTTGCGATGTCCGAATACTTTTACTCTTCGAAAATCGAAGAGAATCCCATATTTTACAAAAATATTTTTGCCAAAATGGGAGCAAATGTCCAGAATATCCTGTCAAGACACAACATTCTCTCATCTGGCATGTCTTTTGAAATTAGTTAGTTAAACTGATTTTTCATTGAAACGATATTTTAGGAATGCTATACTGATAATAAAGATGATTGTCTGAAATTTTCAAACACTTGCAATATCTTTCTTTCTTATGATGAAATATTTGTGCGAACTTACAAACTTACCAAAAAAACTAATTATCGGCTTGATGTCGGGTACATCTGCGGATGGGATTGATGCAGCGCTGGTTGAGGTTGCAGGTAACGGAATGGATACGCGTTTGCAATTACTCGGTTTTCATTTTGCGCCCTTTTCCTCCGAATTTCGCGAACAGATTTTTGAATTGTTTGTGCCCAAAACCGGTAGTGTAGATAAAATTTGTCAACTCAATTTTCTTTTAGGAGAACTATTTGCTGATGCCGCGTTGGCGGTCATCAAAAATGCGGAATTGTCTCCATCGGATATTCATCTGATCGCTTCGCACGGACAAACCATCTATCATCTTCCGCCATCGTATTTTTCTGCCAAAAAATGCTTAGGGACAGAGCAAGCCGTGAGTTTGAGCATCCCTTCAACCCTCCAAATTGGAGAACCGGCAGTAATTGCTAATAAAACGGGCATCCCAACCATCGCTGATTTTCGTGTAGCGGATGTTGCTGTGGGAGGTGAAGGCGCGCCTTTGGTGCCGTATGCCGATTTTCTCCTATTCCGCGATGAACGCAAAACGCGGGCGTTGCACAATTTGGGTGGTATTAGCAACGTGACTATCATACCCGCAAATGCAGATAGAGATGATGTTTTAGCGTTTGATACCGGACCAGGAAACATGCTTATCGATACTGCAATTGCCTTGCTGACTCAGGGACAATGCAAATATGACTCAAATGGGCGTTTCGCAGCGGCGGGACAAATCCATGAACGACTGTTAGATGAGTTGATGGGTCATCCATTTATTTTAGCGGCACCGCCAAAAACAACCGGACGTGAAACGTTTGGCGCAAAATATACGTTGGAAGTAATTCAGATGGCGAAATCACAAAATATCGCAGATGTGGATATACTGGCTACTTTAACGGAATTTACCGCGAAATCTATTTATGATAATTATGCGCGGTTTGTGTTGGCACGCTACGATGTTGCGGAGATAATCTTGAGCGGTGGCGGCGTGCATAACACGACTTTGATGAAACAATTGCAAAAATATTTTGAGCCAATACCCTTAGTTACAAGCGATGATTACGGTATACCCGGTGACGCCAAAGAAGCTATTGCATTTGCGATATTAGCCAATGAGACATTAGCGCATCACGCGGGAAATATACCACAAGCCACTGGCGCGCGCCGCCCAGTAATTTTAGGTAAAATTATCCTTGTATAGCTGATAAAAAGGGCAAGAGAGCAAAAGGGCAAGGGGGCAAGAGGAGTAGCACAAACATCTTGCTTGAGAAAAGGCAGAGACGCCAAGACACCAAATCACGCTTCACGTTTCACTCTGCTCATCAAAATATGTGCGAAGCTATCCCGAGAATTGGGGAGTGAAACGCGGGTGAAAAATTTCCTTGCTTTTTTTTACAAATATGCTGCATTTAATATCAGGTTCGGAGGAACTATGAATAAAGAGCATCATATCTCCATTTATGCATTTGTCGTATGCGCTGTAGGGTTCGTAGTGTGTGCGGCGTTGTATAATCCTATCACAATCTTCTCACACGCCAAGTTATTTGCAGTGGGAGGAGCACCGGAGGCATCGCCTCCCACAAGTGATTTTTTTCAATCTGATGATGTAATGAGTGAAGCCGATGAAAAAGCGGAATTAGATCTTTTGAACGAGGAATATCGGTTGCAATCGAACCATTTTTGTCTGCCTGTGAACATCAAAACTTATTGTGTCAAAGAAGGAGATAATTTCTGGAGCGTTGCTAAAGACCATGGAATAGATTGGTACACGCTTCTTAGCGTAAATAATCTCAAAAAGGCCGATAATCTTTCTATTGGACAAAAGCTCAAAATTCCCAACCAACGTGGTATCATACATGAAGTTCAGAAGCAGGAAACGCTTGAAGATATTGAATTTCAATATGAAGTTCAGATGGACCATATCATCGGCGCCAATCAGTTGTTTTATCCCGAACAAATCCGGATTGGCCTAAAACTTTTTATTCCCAACGCGAAAACCACTCCGGCTTTTCAGAAGCAGCTTGTCCAGAGCCGAGGTATTCAGAAGAGGAGTAGGTTTTTCAGTCCTCTACGTGGGCGTATGCGTATTACATCCCGGTTCGGATACCGCGTTCATCCCATCATCAGGAAAAGAAGGTTTCATAGGGGGGTCGACCTTGCCGCCCGGTATGGCACTTCGGTCAGGGTTGCAAAGGATGGACGCGTAACCTTTGCTGGATGGATGGGAGGCTACGGAAAGCTGGTTGTCGTAAAACATAGTGGTGAGTGGGTCACACGATATGCACACAATTCTAAACTTTTGGTCAAAAAGGGTGACCGAGTCAGAGGTGGAAGAACCATAATAGCGCGCGCCGGGCAAACTGGTCGCACGACTGGCAGCCATTTGCACTTTGAAATGCAACATAATGGCAAACTTGTGGACCCATTAAAATACATCCGCGTGAGCAGGTGAACGGAAGTCGGAAATCGGAATACGGAAGACAGAAGGCGGAACACGGAAGATAAATATCCGTTTTCCGTTCTCCGTTTTCCATTTAAGGAGGTTCAATGTGTTGACATATTTTCTATCAGCAAAAATTCACACACGGTGTTGTCTAGCGTCGATATGCATTACGATATTGTTGCTGAATTTCCTCGGATGTGCGGATAGAGATGATATTGAGCGCGAGCGGCGCGAGCAATCACTGGGTGCATTGGCGGAGGCGAATGAGGCTCTTGCCAGCGCCGAACAAGCTATGAGAGATGCCGGTGTTGATATTAACTTTAAAGAACTAGGTGGGTTGGAATCACTGGCGGATTTAAACACAGTTCTGCCCGCTCCGATTGATATTTCCCAACTGGAGAAACAAATCAAAATGGAAGAGGGAATTGAAAACTTTTACAAGGTGTTGGATATTCTGGGCAAAGCTGCTGTTCCCGCTACGCCCGCTATGCCCTTTGAAGAATTCCCTATACCTGTGGAGATATCCAAAACTGACTGGGCGTTGATTCACTTTCATCTAGCGTATCTGTATACTTTGGATTCTGTATCACGGCTGACCCGAGTAGCTGGGGACCTATATACTATTGAATTGGAAGAAGGAAAGGTATATCAGTTTACACTGACGCAGGAGGGCGAGGATTTGATAGATTCCGCCGGCGCGGAAGACCCCACCGCTACCATTAAAATATTCACTGAAGAGCAACGACAAGCGGTTATCGATACTTTGTATTTGCTCACAGGCGCGAAGGTTGTTATACAAGCCCATCCGGGGGCGGGTATTCTGAGTCAAGAACCGCAAATTGATACAACGCTCTTTCGTTCGAACACATTCACGCATCTAAAAGAAGCAGTATCAGCCGCCAAAGGTATTGCGCCAGAGATAGAAGAAGCTTTTGATGATTTCGAACATGATATCACAGAAGCATTATCTCTGGAACTGTTAGAAAATGCGAGAGATTGGGGATTTGAAATCAATCTTGATACGCTCCCCGAAGAATTACAAGAACTTTTAAAGGAGGTAGAATGATGCGTAATCAGAACGAAAGAGGAAAAAAATTGACAAGCATAACGCGTACGCTCGCACGTGCCATGCTGATGTGTTGGGTTCTATCATTCATCGGAGGATTTCTGCTGAACAACGTGTGGGCAGAAACAGAGGAAGAACCGTTGCATATAGTACGTGGTGTGCGTCCGCTAGGATTGGGCAATGCCTTTGAAGCGATTGCTGATGATGAGAATGCGTTTCATTACAACCCCGCAGGACTAGCGCAAAACACAAATACACTGTTCTACCTCCTACCAGTTCGCGCCAGAATTACAATGGACTTGGCAAATGAACTCGAAGAAATCCAAGATCTAGTTGAAGCTATAGGTGCAATAACTGATAGCAAAAATCCATTAGATGACCCAGGTTTGGTTGAGGAACGCAAACTATTGGTAAACCGTTTGGAGGAAGCGATGGAAGAACAACTCGGCGCGGTATTCGACCTTCCATCAATAGGATTAGCGATTCCTACACATATTGCGGGGATGAAATGCGTTTTGGGTGGGACATTTTACACCCAATTCACAACCTCACTTCGCGTGGAACAGCGGGGGATAGCATGGAGCGACCCAATTAAAGATATGCTGGATAATGTTATCATCTACCGGTCTTCCGCACAATGGGCGCTAGCGGGCGCGGGTGCTATTGAAATTCCTGTCAACCGTCCACCCATTGTCTCGAAAGCGTATCTTGGTATAGCGTTCCGTTGGATTGACCGATGGATTTTCACCGATGAAGCCGACCCACTTGTTGTTGAAGAAGCTCTAAATTACCGAGGACCAGATGGCATAGAAGGTACCGATGATGATTTTATTAACCGCTTCTTCGAATATGATGAAGATGATTCCGCATTGGACATAGTGAATAATAATTTTAAGCAGCGAACAGGATACAGCGCTGATATTGGCACTATAGTTTCGCCCTTCGATGGTATGAATATTGCTTTCGTCGTGAGAAACGCCATCAGTAATGTTGACTTGGAAGATGACCCAGAGAATATGATGTTTCCACGCAATGTCGTGTTGTCAGCCGCTGCCAAACCTTTGAGGCTTATGGGCGTTTCTTCCTCTCCCATAGATATCACGGTTGCCGCAAGCTTGGATAGCCCTAGTGGCGATGATAGACTTGAGGAATTTTCCATTGATGAAAATAGGGAACGTATTCACCTCGGCCTTGAGACTATTCTATGGCCGAATAGGTCATTCTCGCTAGCGGGACGCATCGGCAATAACCAAGGATTTTTAACAATCGGGGCGGCTCTCAAAATGGGAGCGCTCCATCTAGAATTCGCGCGATACGGTGACTTGCAAGCAGATTGGTATGTTGGGTCTATCAATTTTATCTTTTAATAATGCCGAAAATTATGAATTTATGTAGTGGTCAAATAGGTGTGTGGCTATAAGCCAAAGGCGTCGGTGAACGAAGCCATTGCATGAACAATGTGAGCCGTAAGGCGACACCGTCGGCGAACTCCGATATAATCGGGACGAACACTTATTTGACCACCTCTCAGAATTTTCTTACCACAGAGATGGCGGCTTACTTCGTAAACCGCCATCTTTGTAGTGAAATTCACGGGTAAATGTCACCCACTTCATTACCCATTACACTTTTCTCCCAAAAAAATCCCCAAATGGATGCCGAAATGACTATTGACAATATGCTCACATTTGTGTATACTAAAGCAATGTTGTACTTTCGTGCTTGCCCTCCTGGTGGTGCAACCCCGGAGATACTTGTACCTGACGATGCACAAACTACCAGGTCGAAGATGCTGCTACGCGCGGAAGGTACAATTCTTAATGGAACAGTTTCACCTGAATATTTACCGTTCTGCGGACAAACTCTGGAGGTCATTATGGCGAAAAAGAAAAATCGTAAACTGAATATAGCCCAAAAGCGCACCAAACGCAAACAAATGCAAAAAAAACGAAAAAAACTAATGACAGGAGAAAAAAATCGGTTGAGAGGATTAAACAAATTTGACGAAAAAATATTAAGTGAGAAAATTATTCAAAGTAGTGTTTTAGTCGACGAACCTGAATTTGTGCAATTGCGGTTTGACCATGAGAGAACCCTGAGATATAGCAAGGGCTTGTTGGAACGATACCAATCGCAGCGAAAAGACGAACGCGACACCGATGACGATGTCGATATGGATATGTTTTACGATGACTATCGCACAGAGGTTATTTGCAAACTGATAACAGATGATTTCACACACGCGTTCACTCGAGCCCTTAGTGCATGCGCTACACGGTTAAAATTAACGGGCAATCAAGAGAAAGAGGAACTTGCCCGCATTACATTAACTATTATGGAATTAGCTGATGAGTTCCCATTGAGCATCCATCCTTTGGTTATTACTATATATGAACGTACTATTAAAGAGGCAGTTATTAGCCGTATTACAGGTGCCTCATCTAGCGAAGAAGTTCAAGAATTATTAGATAAATTGCAGTTGCTCAGAGAAGAATATGACATGGATGAAGATGAATTAGTATTGGAAGAAGTAAAAGAATTATTTGAAAAAGCGTTGGCAAAAAATCTTAGCCCTACATTTGAGGACACACCACCTGTGGACATTACACCTCCCAACTGTGAGTTGCCGGCAAAAGCTTTATATAAAACATTACAATTTGAGGAGATTAAAAAAATATTAACAACTCAAGAGTGTTTTCAAATGATAACAGGAAGCGAAGGCGAACTGAGTTTTGTGCAATCCAACACTCAACAACACATTACTTTAAAACCAGAACGGTTGCTATTGGAATGTGAATCCCGCGAATATCTTGACACCGCGATGAAGAACATTGAGGAGCTATGCGGCAAGCATATCATGTACCTGGCAAAATCAGCGCCTGATACACCATAAGATGGATGTCGGATGTCGGAAGTCGGAAGACGAAAGTCGGAAATTCGTCCTCCGTCTTTTGTTCTCCGTTTTCCGTGATTGCGGGAGATAAGGAGGTGATATTATGGCTCGCAGCAAAAGTGGACAGAAAAGACGGCGCATCAAAATAAGACAACGTCAAAAACGCCGTGAAAAAAAGCTGTCCGCGAAGCAGCAATCCAGTACAAGAAGTAACTGAGATTACCTGTCGCTCGCCAGTAGCCTGGCAAAGGAGATGCAAGCAAATGAAGGCAGCAGTTTTTGAAGCCGCGAACAAACTGAGTACACAAGAAAAACCGATGCCGCAATTAGAATCCGGCGATATACTAATTAAAATCGAACTCTGTGGTATTTGCGCATCAGATTTGATGGCACTTAATGGAGAAATTACGGACTATTCGCCGCCTGTGGTGATGGGGCATGAATTATCAGGGATTGTTTCGGAAAGTCGTCATGATGCTGTAAAAGTTGGCGAAAGGGTTACTGTGAATCCAATGATTTCATGCGGTAAATGCCGCTATTGCCGAAGTGATTTGGATAAATATTGTCCTGATTTATATGGTATCGGACACGACATTGACGGCGGCTACGCAGAATATCTGCGCGTACCCAAACAGTCCGTTGACATCGGTGGTGTCCTTAAGGTTCCTCCGGAAATTCCGCCGGAGGAACTGTTATTCCTTGAAGCCTTGGGCTGTTGTCTCAATGCAATGCGCGAGACAATCTTCAATGAAAGCGTAGCAATTCTGGGCGCAGGTTCCATCGGGTTGACGTTCGTCCAACTTACCAAACAAGCGGGTTTGCATACGATTGTCATCGAGCCCCTTGAACATCGACAAAAAGCTGCGGAACAGTTAGGCGCAGACCAAGTTTTAGATGTAGATGAAATAGGAATCAATCAGGTGATTGAGGATACAGAGGGCGGTGTCGATACCGTGATTCTCACGACGAACAATATCAATGCCATCGATTTGACTTTCAAACTTGCCCGCCGCGGCGCTTGCATCAACTTTTTCGGTCTCTTTCCCAGAGGAAATGAACTAAAAATAGATTACGAGGATTTACATTTCATGGGCTATAAAATCTTAGCATCATGGGCATTTTCCCGCTGGAGCCTCAACGAAGCGCGCAAGAAAATTATCGAAGGCTCAATTGACTTCAAACCATTGCTTACCCACCAATTGCCACTGGAACAAGCAGTTGAAGCCTTCGAGAACGCGGCGAATCGGTGTGGTATTAAGACGGTCTTGGCTCCGTAAATGCAAGAGGTGAATGAGATTGCCAAATATCAATGAAGTTTTCTTTTTAATCCGTTAGCCAAAAATGTACCGGATGGGTTCTAAAGAGGTTAGAGCAAAATCAAGAAATGTCGTTTTTCCATCCACTCAGTAATCCCCAATTGCCCCATATTGTCTAAGCTTTCCTTCCCATTGAACCTTTTGGTGCAATTCTGATTGCACCGCCTCCCTACCAAAGCACACATTCGTTCTATTCTCAAGATACTTCTATTCTTAAATCATCTGGCATAGAATATGCTGCTAGTGAAATATCATAGTATATTGTTACTTTTGTAGTGACTGGTAGAGCCTAGTTTTCAAAAGCGCTCTAACAGAGCGCTCTACATATCAGATAAAAATGTAATCAAAACATAGTTTTTGGAATACGGGGGTGTTTGTCGTGAAAAGGTATTGCGTTTGGATATTAGCAGCATTAATGCTAATCGGACTGTTGGGTTTTTCCTTTATTAGCCTTGCAGAAGAGGGCAAATGGACAAAAAAAGCGGACATGCCAACTCCAAGATGGGGTTTATCAACCTGCGTAGTGAATGGGAAGATTTATGCTATTGGTGGTATAGTTGGCGATTTTGTGGGAGTTTCGACAGTAGAAGAATACGACCCAGCAACAGATACGTGGACGAAGAAGGCTGACATGCCAACTGCAAGAGGATGTATATCCGCCAGCGTAGTGAATGGAAAGATTTATGTCTTTGGCGGTCGTGTTCTCAAGACTGCTTCGACGGTAGAAGAATATAATCCAGCCACAAACAGATGGACAAAGAGAATTGACATGCCAACGAAGAGAGCATATTTATCAACCTGCACGGTGAACGGTAAGATTTACGCCATTGGTGGTTTTGAGGGTGGAGATGGAAAAAGTACAATGGTAGAACAATATGACCCAGCTACAAACAGATGGACAAGGAAGGCTGACATGCCAACTGAAAGAGCATATTTATCAACCAGCGCGGTGAATGGGAAAATTTATGCCATTGGTGGTTGTGGGCCAGGAGCACCTACTAGCGCGGTAGAGGAATATGACCCAGCAACTGACACATGGACAAGGAAAGATTTCATGCCAAATGGAATATATGCTTTATCCACCAGCGTGGTGAATGGGAAGATATATGCTGTTGGTGGTAGTTTCCTTGAAGATCTTCCGACAGTAAAAGAATATGACCCAGCGATAGACAGATGGACGAATAAAGCTGACATGCCAACTGCAAGATGCTGGTTATCCACCAGTGTGGTGAACGGGAAGATTTACGCCATCGGCGGTACAGGTCAGAATATTCTTTCAACAGTAGAAGTATATGACACCGGATTTGCTGTCGAAGCGAAAGGGAAGTTATCCACATCCTGGGGTAAGCTCAAAGCTGGGTACTGATTTTTGGAAAAGGTTAAGTGGTATCCCTAGACTATTGACTTTTCCACTCAGGTCAATTTGCAATTTGAGCATCGGGGCAGGAGTTTTTAGAGAAAACAGGCGAATGCTGATTGTAAAATAGTTTCGAAGCATGGGATTGAGATTTCGTCGAGTAGTCAGCGGGTGATTCGGATGTCGGCTGATTGTGCTATCGAAAGTTTGGAGGTGCCAAAAATGGAAAAACTATTAACAGTAGTTACCAGCAAGGTAAGTTGCTTTATACTAATACTTTTATTTCCTCTGACCGCCTGTGCAATTTCCCCGGACCAGTACCTGTTCATTGAGTTAGGAAAGAAAGTTGACAAGGATTTTTTCTACAAAGACCCCGAAGGTGGTGGAGGAAAAATTGCAATCGATTATTACGGCTGGTATCGATTTGAACACCACCGATTGACCTACGATTGGGATGACCACTACGAGCCTTTTGAAACGGCGTTCAACCTGAATCGGCTGGTCGCTGTGATTGGATACAAGCGTCGTCATCTTTATCCGGCGCATGAGATTCCCTTCGCTACGAAACTTTCGCGGGGCGTACCAGCACATGAATATGTCGGGGGCAATGAAACGGAACCGCATCTTGATACATTTCGGCTGTTACAGATTGAGAATTCTGGCGCGGCGGAGATCGAATTTGCAGGGCAGACTTTCACACTCGCTATCGATGAATCAAAAGAGTTTACGCGGAAGATGGCACACCTTCCGAAGGCAGACAACGCGGACGAATGGTACCGCGAAAGATATGCAAACGTCGCTGTCGCCATTTACGTTATCAAGGATAAAATTACCAATCACGGCTTTGTGAAAAAGGAGGGTTTCATCCATCAGGTTCAGCCTGCAAGTGACGGAAGGCGGTTGGCTTATGTCAGCAACCGCAACGGACAGGGGGATATTTTCCTCTACGACATAGCGACGGACACCGAAAAGCGTATCACGACCACAGAAGCTGAACCGTGGCTCCCGATGCTCTCCGGCAATTGGCTCGTGTGGCTTGACAAAAGAGACAGAAACCTTGGAGAGGAACATTGGCGGGATATTTACGCCCATGACCTCACCGAGGGGCGGACGTTTCTTGTGGCGAAGGTATTTGAATGGATTGGTCGAAAGCAAATCGTAGTAGATGGTGATTGGCTCGCGTACAGAACCCAGCACAGAATGCCGCAGGTCAGCGGCCGATACGAAGATTATGTGCCGTCAATGGCATACATCACCCTGAAAAATCTGCGAACCGGTGAAGGGCGCAACCTCACTGATTCCGCACACCGGGATTCGCCGCTCTTCTTTAAAGATAGCGAGCTAATATGGGAGGGAGATGACCGTGCGATTCCCGGCTACTACGCCTACAACCCTGCCACGAAACAGCAGCGTCAGCTCTCACTAGAGCTTACTGAAAAAGAACGAAAAGCCTTTCGAGAACACGGATTCCCTTTTCTGTGGAAACGCCAAAACACCTGGTGTCACACCCCGATAGAACAGATTGCCGCAGTGGATGGAAATCGTACACTGTGGTTTGATTATGGAGGAGGCGATAGATTCAAGCTCTACTTCGATAATCAGAACGCCAAACAGTGGAAACAGGTCGCTAGTGGGGAGATTAAAAATACTTACACGGACAAACCGGAAGTGATTTTTGCGGGTGATTTTATCATCTGGACAGGGAAATATCCCTATCGCACAAACCCCAGAATCTTTATTTATGAAATTGTCACTCAAAAATTCCGCCAGCTTGTGCGGAATCAGGGCGGAATTGATTGACCCAAAGAGTTTTTTCGTTGGCATAAAGCAGAAAATATGTTAAAATTTAGGTTAGGAAACTGAAAGCAGCAGTAGAAATTGGGATAGTTTACAATCGCTATTTTTAATCAGGAGTTAGCATGTTTTCTGTGAGACAAACCCCACCCAGACAAGAGCGTTTATGCTTCAAAAAAATGGTATATCAATATGAATAAATTTAAGGCATATCTAACACTCATACGTTATCCACTATTTGCTATCCCGCTTGTTGCGACATTGCCGGGAGTTGTTCTTGCCAGCGAGCAACTAACCTGGCGCGCCGGAGTTGCGTTATTTGTAACATTGCTGGGCTATTGGGCTGGGATGGTAAAGAACGACTATTTTCATCATGAACACGATGCTATCGTAAATCCGCATCGTCCCTTGCCTTCGCGAAGGCTCCATCCGCGCGATGCTTTCATTGTTGCAAGTGCATTTTACGTTATCTGTCTTATTTTAGGATTTCTGGTGTTAAACTACAAGGCGGGATTGATGGTCGTTGTGCTGATAATGATTTCTCACACATACAACGCGTTGTTGAAGGAACGGGGGATTTGGGGCAGTATCAGCTTGCCGGTGGGGATTGGTTTGTTGAGCGTATTCGGAGCGCTAGCCGTTTCGGGAAGTGTGCCAACATTAGTTTGGTATGTGTTCGCGGCGACGACTTTATTCGATTTCGGCACACACATTACGACTACGTTCAAAGACATCGAACGTGACAAATCGGTAGGTATCACAACAACGCCGCTGCAGATTGGTGTAAAACCTGCTCTGGCGGTTTCATGGACTGCCACAATCGCTGCTTTCGTCATCGCTATGTTGCCCTGTTTTATCGGGGATGTTAGTCGTTGGTATGCCCTCTGGATAATCTTCGCATTGGGAGCAACTTGCGTGACACGTATTCCGTTGATCTTCCATCAAACGGAGAAGAATGGCTATCTCGCGTTGAAAGGTTCGATGATTGCATCCATTACGTTTTTCCCCAGCTTGATGGGAATTGCGATACCCTTTTGGCTATCAGCTTTGATTATCCTGCCGCTGCTTGGGATAACGATTACTTTGCTCGAAATGGTGAAACAGGAGGTATAACCTGCCGCGTCGTTACGATGCAAAATTCGCAATATGCAACACGCAACACGCAACACGTAACACGCAACACATAACATGTGGATACTGCAAACAGGGGATAATCGAAAAAACGATAAAACTATGATAAATAGAATCGAACAAGCAATACAATGCGGTATCACATCTTTACTCAATCTGCAAGCTGATGATGGACGCTTTGAAGGACAGTTGTCCTCGAATACCTATCCTACCTGCGCGTATGGGTTGGTTCAGTTAGCCGCCGGTAAATCCTTAGATGATGATTTGATAAATTGGTTTCTAGAACATCAAAACGATGATGGCACGTATGGCTTGGATGCTTCCGACGGTTCCGACCGCGAGGCGACTCTTTTCGCCCAATTGATATTGAAACAGGCATACAAACATCAAGAGGGACCACGCGTCGCACAAGCCCTTGAGAAAATTCCTGATATTCCTTTGCATTTATGGCTCATCAAACACGCTTATGCCTATTGTGGCGAAATTTCATGGGATGAATTGTTGCCGCCGCGCAGCATGATTTATCTTATAAAACCGATGATGTTCCTCCGTAATTTCCTGCCTGGCTTTTTATCTTCACGTCTCAAACCTCCGATGCACATTGCCTTTCCCGTCGATTTATTCGTCTCTCCGCAATTTTCAAAACTGTTTATCGCGGAACAATATACCCTTGTGCCGCTTCTCCTTACCATTGAACTCAACACCGCTAAACGCCCCGATAAAATCGAAGCATTGTTGACGTGGCTCAAAGAACACAGGCTTGCAGATGGTAGTTGGTTTTGCGTAAACTATATCACCGCCATTTCGGTGTTGGCGTTAGTCGAAGCGCGAAAATATGAATACGGCAATGCCGCAGTTGAATCTATGATTTTAGAGGGATTGCAATGGCTTGATAGAACTCGCAATCCAGACGGAGGATGCCGCGAGGCGTTAAACCTAAATATTTGGGATACCTCGTTGAGCGTAATCAGCCTCATAGAAAGTGGTATATCAAATAGCGATGACGTTATTCAAAACGCTTGCAACTGGCTCATTGAGCATCAGAATCCCGATGGCGGCTGGCCGTTTTCAGGATTGCAATCTGCAAACATACATGCAGTAACGTCATTGCGAGCGAATGCGAAGCAATCTCCAGAGGAAGGAAGGATTGATTGTTGTACTCCTACTAATCACTTGCCTAGCGATGCAGACGATACTGCTCTTGCGACACTTGCCTTGTTGAAATCAGGTTTCGCTCCCACCCATCCGACAGTTGCCAAAGGATTGACATGGCTCCGAGAACATCAAGCAAAGGATGGCAGTTGGGGTACTTATGTGCCCGGTTCATCCAAAGCAGATGTCGGATGCGTCAGCATCACAGCGCATGCCATCGAAGCCTTCTTGGCTGCGGGAAACATGGAAAACGAAATTCAACGCGCAATTCGTTGGATACAGCAGAATATCTCCGAAGAAGGCTATTGGAATGACCTCTGGTTGGCGCAAAACACCTACGGAACAGCATGCGCGCTTGCCGCCTTAATCAAAGCCGGAGTTCGTGAATGCGCGGAAGTTGAACGCGGGATACATTGGTTAGAACAAGCACAAAACGCCGATGGCGGCTGGGGCGAAGATATGCACGGAAATCCGACCGCGAGCACAATCGAGCAGACCGCATGGAGTACGTATGCACTCTTACTCGCCGATAAACAAAGCGAAGCAGCAAAACGAGGCGTCGAATTTTTATTGAGAACACAAAATGAAGCTGGAGATTGGAATGCTAGCTGCGTCGGCATCTACTGGGAGATTATCGGCGGTTATATTGATACAATCTATGCGTCGGTGTTTCCACTGTTAGCCCTCAATTTAACCACACCAATTCCTTAAAATTTCCCTTGAAATCCTTTGAGCATCCTGATATAATAAATAAATCCAGAAACCAAGTTTTTTCGAAAAACTTGGTTTCTCTTTATCATATCAGAGAGGAAAAACCATAATGGAACTACTACCCGTCCGAGAATTCGCTGACCGAGGCACGAAATGGAAGTCGGAAGACGGAAGACGGATGTCGGAAGGCAGAAAGCGGATGTTCCATTTTCCGTCCTCCGTTTTCCGTTGGGGGAGGTAAGTAACATGGGAAGAACAATTGCACAAACATTAATTGAAGAAGGTATGGAAATCGGAGTGGAAAAGGGTATAATTCAAACTAATCAAGAACGATTAATTGAACTGATACAGTTTCGCTTTCCAAGTATCAGACACGAGATAAATGATAAAATCCGAAGCATTCAAGATGTGGATAGATTGACTGTGCTCTTCCGGCGTGCTTTGAGTATTAACAGTATTGATGAACTCGGCATTGAATAGGGTTGAAGGTAGCAAGCAAAACGCTTAGAAAGGGATAATTGGTGATTATTTTTTCTACAGGTTCACTTTATATCTACGGATTGAACAGGGCATTTGAGCTAGCCCAAGCGGCTGGTTATGACGGCGTCGAGGTGCTTGTAGACGAGCGATGGGACACCCGCCAAGCGGATTATCTCGCCAAACTCAGCGCGGAATATCGGATGCCCATTCACAGTTTGCACAATCCGTTTGATTCAAAAGTGTTAAATGGATGGGAACGAAATCCCATCGACAGGTTAGAACGAACGCTCGAATTAGCGGATGTTTTCGGCGCGTCCGTTGTCGTGGTGCATCTACCGTTTTTTCAGAGATTCGCTCAAGCGCGCTGGATGCTGCGCGAACTACCCGCATATCAACAGAGCACCGATGTTAAAATCGCGGTGGAAAATATGCCGCACATTCGTCTTCTCTTTGGCCCGTTGGCTCTAAAATTCAGGCGTTTTCGAATACACACAGTTCGATTGAATCATTTCTGGAAGATAGTCGCTTATCCTATCAGCATTCCCGGCAGACGTCTGAATAATTTCAAAAACTTAGAACAACTGCAATACACGACATTTGATACTACACACTTTGGAACAGGCGGTTTCGACGTTCTTGAAGCCTATGAACGTCTGAAGCACAATATTGCACACGTTCATTTATCCAACTATAATCTGGAGCAGGACAGAGAGCATTGTCTGCCCATGAACGGAATCTTGCCGCTCAATGAATTGCTACAAAGGTTGAAGCGCGATAACTATGGCGGCGCGGTGTGCGTTGAAGTTAACCCGCAGTCTTTGGAAGCAGAACATGAAGAGAACGTGCTGAGAAATATGAAGGACAGCCTTGACTTTTGCCGACAACACTATTCTTGACTGGCAGGAGGACAAGTAGGCAAGGGGGCAAAAGGAGAATAAAATGAAATCTACCAGGGAAAATTTGACAAATATTATTCCTATACCTGTAGAAAAATTGCTATTTCATTTTGAATGGCTCCAACATTTTGACGATACAGAGAAGATAGAATTTCTCTTTGAGCTTTTTGGCGCTGTGAGGAAAGCGCAGAATAAAAGTGATTGGCAGCAAGTAGCAGAGTTAGTAGAGGAGTGGAAGGAAACTGCAAATATCAATGCTGATACTTATGTTTTGGAATCTATTGAGCAAGCGGAGAAAGAATTTGGAGAGGGAGAAGGAATTAGCTGGAAAGAACTGAAAAAAGAGTTGAATTTATGAATCAACCCAAGTATAACATCACTAGAATTTCGCGTTCGGCGGAACGTTTTATCCGTCGAAGAAACCGAACAGTTCAAGAAAAAATTGCACAAGCATTCGAGTATATTTCCACGGTATCCCCATTTCGACATCCCAATCCCACCATAATTAGAAAACTACGTGGAAAGCTTCAAGGACAGTATCGTTATCGAATAGGGGATATTCGCATTGTTTATCGAGTAGATAGAGTTCGACAGGAAATAGAGGTATTAGAAATTGATAATCGGGGGAATATTTATTGAAAAGGTGTGAAACAATAAAATTCTCGTATAAATAAAATTCAGGAGGAAAAACTATGGCTTCGAAAGAAGAATTAAAACAGATGTTAGGCGCGCCGATTTATCTGGCGCCGAATACTTATTTGCATTTTTACAATGGCGGCAAGCTACGCGCCGAATTTGTCGGAGAGCCAGACCCAAAGGACGATTTTCGTTCCGAAGAATGGATTTTCTCGACGAATCGCGCTATTACTCCGGGCAGAGATAATCCGCCCGACAAAGGCTTCAGCCGCGTTGAGTTACCCAGTGGTGAAATTGCGCTCCTTCAGGAATTGCTGGAAGCGTTTCCCGATGAAACATTAGGTCGGAAACACTATGAAAAATATGGCTCAGATTTGGGTATTTTGGTAAAGATCTTTGATGTTGGGGATGACGCGCATATTCCTGTTCATTGGCATCCGTCGCCGGAATTTGCAAGTAAACATCTCGATTCACCCTACGGCAAAAACGAGGCGTGGGTGGTTATTGGCACGCGTCCGGGCGCCAAAGCGTGGGTTGGGTGGAAGAAGGACATTGCAGTCGAAGACTTCCGCAAGTGGATGGATGCACAAGATATCGAGACGATGCACAGTCACATGCACGAAATCGCGCCGGAGGTCGGCGACGTTATCTTTTTGCGTGACAGCTTTGTCCATTCATTAGGCAGCGGGCTTTGCATCCTCGAACCGCAGGAACCGACAGATTGGAATATCCTCGCTGAGTGGGAAGGTTTTCCGTATGACCGAGAAGACGGTACGCTAGGATTAGGTTGGGATACGGCACTAGAGGCAGCCGATTTCACTGAAATGCCGCTGGATTACCTGAATAATTACGTCCGGCGTACACCCGAACTGTTGCGTGAGGAGAACGGCAGCCGTGAGGATAAGCTCGTGCCCGATGAGGCGAGACAGTATTTCTGGCTCACACGTTTGACCGTCAACACGAAAATTAGCATGCCGGCTGACCGCGGCTTCTATTGCGCTGTCACAACGCAAGGCGAAGGCAAACTTGTAGGCGCGTTTGGTGAAAAACCCATCAAGCGCGGCAAGTCGGTGTTTATTCCCACATCGCTACCCGCTTATGAAGTTGTGAATACAGGCGGTAAGCCGTTGGAAGTTGTATGTTGTTATCCGCCGGTGATTGCAGATTGATAAATAAAATGTGAAACTTAAAGCGTTACTAGAAACCGAGTTTTTTCCAAAAACTCGGTTTCTCACATTTCCATCTTTCCAACCTTTCATCCGTGTGCCCCGATTTTCGGTATTGCGCAGTCGCGCTTTCACTCATCAAATATACATCAACAACACCGTATGCTAGAAGAAACTTCCCGCGCAGTTTTTGCCGCATCGCCTTTTAAGACAGCGCGCACGACGAAAATCCGATTCGATTGCTGACAATGCCACAGGTGAGCCGTAAAAGCCGTGCGTCGCATTATTTTATCTATTGCCAAAACAGGTGAAAATGGAATTCTATCGGTCAATCGTGTTTTCGCGCCGGTCAATTCTATTTTCTCGTCGTTGCCTGAATTCATTTTTTCCATCGAAAAACCGTACCCGACAATAGATTTCTTGTATGTGCCGCGAAACCACGTTTCCAAATCTTGTTCCTTTAACAGAATATCTGCCAGCCCATATCGTTCCACGGCAATCGTGCGACTGCCATCGGCAAATGAAAGTAATAAATAGCCAGACATCAGTTTCTGTTTATCCAATCTGTAGCGGCGGGGAATTTCCACATTTAACTGATACGCGCTCCAGAGATTAGTATATCCAGACGGATGCTCCTGAACCGAATTCAGAATACGAAGTATAGTATCACGTATATTCTCTTTCAAGTGGCTGTGTATTTGTACAATGACAATGCGTTTGCATTCTTGACAATGCCAGATAGCTCCGTGAGCGCGAATGCCGCTTTTCCAACTAAAGAATACAACATCACGCCCTTCAAAAAAGGACTTATCTTTTACCAGATTTATATTACGTTTGACATTTAACGTTACTTTTTTCTTTTTGGCTGGTCGCCAGCGCCCTCTGGGGACCTCTCTTCTTTGTTTATAAACCGCCCGGATTCTTCGATATAACCATCGAACGGATTCTTTTTTCAATTATCCTTTTCATCATGATTATAGGCCTTTTCACCGGTCAAATCGATTTAAGTTTTCGAAAAAAACCCACCATCGAGTTTTATATGTTTTTGTTTGTTGTGATTTGTGTAATTTCAATGATCCGGTATGGATTTACGTCCCCAC
>SDBU01002089.1_pt1 | contig 27230 bp, 30 predicted proteins | sample 2277071 | NCBI WGS metagenome assembly SDBU01 (sample SAMN10397929, study PRJNA504765) | marine sediment metagenome | isolation source: marine sediment core GS08_GC12, 126 cmbsf | place: Arctic Ocean: Gakkel Ridge, Loki's castle | collected 2008 | reverse complement strand
GCTACTCATGCTATGAATGCCTTTCAAGGGTTAACCCAGAATCAAGTTACTGCTTTTGACCCGCTCTGGTCGGTTCTCATCTTGCTGGCCGGCGGGATATTATCGTTTGGACTTGCCAACTATCTCTTCTGCTGGGATAGCCAAAACAAGACACGACGTGGGCATCCCGCATTGGCCTTACTGGCTCTACTGCCCTACGTCGTGGGAGTCGTCTTACTATAGTAACTAACAGAACTAGCCGGATAATCTGAGTAGGGAAGAGTTATGGTAGAATAAATGATTGGTTTATTCGTATCCCACTACCTAGAATGAAATGCAGTAGATATGACTATCCAAGTAGAGTCGCTAAAGTCTATCCCCTATTTTTCAGGGCTGAATCCTGCCGAGCTGGATTCGATAAAGCAGCTCATCTTCGAGAAAACGGCTGAGCGAGGGGAGGTAATTCTGCTCGAGGGTGAGCCAGCTGAGGCGTTATTCTTTATCGTCTCTGGCGTGGTGAAGGTATTCAAGACATCGGCTGAGGGGAAAGAGCAGATCCTGAACATTGTGCGCCCAGGACAGTCCTTTAATGATGTGCCTGCCTTTGATGATGGCCCGAACCCAGCTAGTACTCAGGCTATGGGTCCTGTTGTCCTGTATGGGTTAAGAAAGAGTGAGTTAAAGGTAATCATCCAGAATCACCCGCAGGTAGCCCTGAATATCATTAAGGTGCTGGCAGAGCAGGTACGCCAGCTTGTGTCACTGGTCGAGGATTTATCTTTCAGGCACGTTATCAGCAGAGTAGCCAGGATACTGCTCGAGAACGCTGGAGATGGGACCGGCCCCAGGCCACGGCTCACCCAGCAAGAAATGGCAGCTATGGCAGGCACTGCCCGCGAGGTGGTCGGCAGGTCACTCAAAGCCCTGGAAGAAGAAGGCACAATCAGGTTAGAACGCCACCGCATTGTAATTACCAATATGGAAGCCCTCAAAGAGAGGGTAGAGGCAGCTTATTGAGACAAAGGTCACAGACAGATAGTTGATTGTAAGCTTAAATATAATAGATTACGGAGGTTGATGGTGTTGGCTGAAATGCCGGTGATAGACCGAGAAAAGTGTGATGGCTGTGGGTTGTGTATCAGCGTATGTTCTTGTAATGCTCTGGTGATGGTTAAGAATGTGGTAATTGTTATCGAGATGGAAGATTGCGGCTGGTGCCTTCAGTGTGAAGCTGTCTGCCCTACTGGAGCTATAGCCTGCCCCTTCGAAATAGTCATCGAGGAGCATTAGAAGGCTAACACCTGATATACCTATTCCCCACGACTTTCCTCAACGCCTCCTTCATTTCTTCATACTCACCCCACTACCATTTTCCCCATCACTCCGACGGAATGAGACAAAAATCACATACAAGGACTGTCTTCGCATCTAAAATAGCTTTGATTGAAAAGGTATTAAGTCCGGGTGAAGGGGTGGTATATATGGTAGTGTGGAAGTTCAAAAGTTGTCCTCGATGCATAGTGGGCGACTTGCTTATTGATAGAGATATGGATGGCTGGTATGAACAGTGCCTCCAGTGCTCCTACCGGCGTGAGCTGAAGAGCTTAGCCGACTTTAAAGAGCAGCCGTCCTCAGCACCTATAACATAATGAAGGTCAAGAGCAACTGCTTGAGAAATTGTAACTATATTCCGCTTTGACGCGTCTAGCTCCTACCGAGACTAAAATCACCAGATTGATTTATTTTGGCATAGCACTCTTTACAGTAGACTGGTCATCCCTCTGTAGGCTCAAATGGCACTGTAGTCTCTACACCACAGGCAGCGCACACTGCAGAATAAACACTTTTTGAATCCCCATAGCTGCTGCCCCTGCGCTGAGCAGCTCGGCACTCAGGACAACGCCCAGGTTCATTCATTAAGCTACGAGATAAATAGAACTCCTGCTCACCAACTGTAAAAGTGAACTCTTGCCCACACTCACGACATGTCAGGGTTTTGTCTTGCAATGCCATGATTGCACCTCCTTGGTTTTGTCATACCTTTGTTCTCAGTGCAATCTCTTGGCCGAAAACCCTTCACCAGATTAAGGTAGTGTCTCGCACTAATTTCTTAGGAGGGCCTGCATATAGTATAGAGTCAAGTTTTGAAACAACACTGAACCTGGGTTGCCCCAATTTTAGTATCACCTAGAATGAGAGACTTCCTGCCTTTTCCCTTAGTTGTCTACTCTCTTTTACCTGGTTCTTTGGGTAGTATCGCCGGGCAAACTCAGCTAGTGTCAGATAGCCAAGCGAGCTGTGTGGTCGATAGTTGTTGTACTCCTGTCTTCAGGCTTCCACAATAGCTTGGAATTCCTTTCCATTCTGGGAGGACTCGCGGTTCAGACATTCATTCCTCAACTTATCGTTGAAACTCTTAATATAACCGTTCTCCCAGGGACTACCTAGGGTAATGAATACAGTCTGGCAGCCAGCTCCCTTTAAGCCACTGGCAGACCGCCCTGGCGACAAACTCAAGCCCATTATCACTACGCAGAAACTTCGGTACCCCACGCGTCAGGAATGACCGCTCCAACACCCCCACTACTGCCGAGGCCGGTATAGATGGCTCAACCCTTATGGCCAGGCATTCCCCTTTTTATTGTTGCTGAATCCGATTAGTGCGGTTTTACTAGAAATACTGGGCTGGAGACTCCGTGTATAAGATTGGCGGCAACACTGCCATAGACTAACCGTCTGAATCCAGAGCGCCCGTGGGTTACCATGGCAATTAGATTAAAAGGATTTTTATTAGCGTAGTTAACTATCTCATCATCGGCTTTGCCCACTAGCACCTCTGACTGTACACTGATGCCTATATCCTTAAACCGCTTCTCTATTCCGGCTAGGTACTCCTTGGCTGCCTGCACACTCCTAGCCGTTTCCTGCTGCGCATACTCTCCCCAGTTCAAAGGTACCCCAGAAAATTCAGGGTCATAATAAGCCGGGATAGCCGGGGGTTCGCAAACCCTGAGTAGAACCACATCCACCGGTTCAGCACCCCGTTGTTTAGCCAGCGCTTCGACATGGGGGAGCACCGATTCAGCCAGCTCTGAACCATCCAGTGGGGCTAATATTGTCTTCCGTGGCCATTGGTCATAAACAATTTCGTCGGGAATTCCGGCGCGAACAAGCCAAACAGGAACCTTTGAGGAACGCAGGACTTTATCGGCCACGCTTCCCAAAGTCCAACGCTTGCGTCCAGAGCGGCCATGGGTTGCCATGAGAATGAGGTCGATGGTATTCTCATCAGCATAGCTGAGGATTTCATCAGCGGGATAGCCTACAACCAGTTCACCTCTTGCCTCTACAGCTTTACCTCCCGGTTGAATGCCTGTCCTTTGTTGAACCTCTTGTGATTGGCGCATTATCATTTCAGCCGTATGCTCAATGTAGGCTCGACGCATAGGGACAAATTCGCTTTGCTCTGGGGTACAAACATTAAGTAAAATTACATCTACATCTAGCCTGCCGGCAAGTTCTTTTGCATAAGTGAAGACCACTTCGGCCAGCTCCGAGCCGTCCAATGGAATGAGCATCCTCCGGTACATTTTCACACCTCCTATCGTAGATTTAATAATACATTACATGCTATGGGTATGGGAGCCCAACATTTATACTTTCTGCCTTTTGGCTCGAGTGCTGGATGGCTCCTTCTTTACTGATATTGGGCTTGAGCCCCCCCTGACCATTGCTATACGACCTGTTCTGGCTAATTCCTTGATACCAAAGCCGCGAAGTAAATTAAATAGGGAATTGATTTTCTCCTCATCCCCGGTAACCTCAACTGTTACCGAATCAGAGCTAACATCCACCATATTTGCTCTGAATATATCCACAATCTGCATAATCTCGCTCCGAGTAGAAGAAGTGGCTTTTACTTTAATCAACGCCAATTCCCGGGCAACCAGGTCAGTACCAGTAATATCAGACACCCGGACTACATCTATTGTCTTATCCAGCTGTTTCCTAACCTGCTCTACCATCGTCGTTGTACCATCAACTACAATGGTCATGCGCGATAAGTGAGGTATTTCACTATGCCCTACGGCGATACTCTCAATGTTGAAGCCACGCCTTCGGAAAAGGCTTGCCATGCGGTTAAGCACTCCAGGTTTATCCTCCACTAAAGCAACTAGGGTGTGTTTCATCGCCGCCATTTTGCCACCTCTTTTCTTAGATATTGCTCACTGGAAGTTTGGCGGAATCGGAGATAGCTTTCATCTCCTTCTTAGGTGCTTCCAGAACTTCGGCTAAAGCCGCACCCGGCGGCACCATGGGATAAACGTTCTCCTCCGGTTCCACAACGAAATCTATCAGGAAAGGACCCTGCTCTGCCATTGCTCGCTCAATAGCTGGGGCTACTTCTTCGTTATGTTCAACTCTTAACCCTGGAATACCATATGCCTCGGCAATCTTGACGTAGTCTGGACCACTCAGTGGTGTGGCTACATATCGTTTCGCGTAGAAAAGCTCCTGCCATTGCCTCACCATTCCTAAATAGCCATTGTGCAGAATAGCTATCTTAACTGCAATATTATCCTGAACGATAGTGGCTAGCTCCTGTATTGTCATTTGGAAGCTACCATCACCATCAACTAACCAAACGGTACTATCAGGACAACCTACCTTAACCCCCATAGCTGCCGGTAGCCCAAAGCCCATAGTCCCCAAGCCCCCTGATGAGATAAAGCTATTTGGTTTATCATACCAATAATGTTGGGCTGCCCACATTTGGTTCTGTCCTACTCCGGTAACAATAATAGCCTCACCCTTGGTTACCTCATATATCTTGCTGACGACAAACTGGGGCAGTAGCCCTTCACTATCTCTGCTAACTAATAACGGGTGTTCCTTTCGCCAATCATCGAGCTGCTCAAACCAATCAATATGCTGAGTAGGAGTGATTGACTTATTTAATTCTCCGAGGACGACCTTCACATCACCTACTATTGGTACATCCACACGTACGTTTTTACCAATTTCCGCCGGGTCTATGTCAATGTGGATAATACGAGCACCAGGAGCAAAACCGCTCACCTTGCCCGTAGCCCTATCATCGAACCGCATCCCGATAGCAATAATGGCATCAGCAGCATCAACTGCCATATTAGCATAAGCCATGCCATGCATTCCCAGCATGCCGAAACTTAGAACGTGACTCTCAGGGAAGCAGCTGATACCCAATAGAGTAGTCACCACCGGTATTTGTGCTGTCTCAGCTAGCTTCTTAAGCTCGGTATAGGCTCCAGAGATGATTACTCCCCTACCGGCAATAATGAGAGGTCGCTGAGCTTCATTGATGAGCTTTACTGCTTTCTTAATTTGTGCCGGGTGCCCCTGGAGTGTTGGCTTATAACTGGGTAGATCCAGTCTACTTGGGTAGTGAAATTCCGCCTCCTCGATAAAAACATCTCGTGGTACATCAATAAGCACTGGCCCAGGTCGGCCACTCCTGGCTAAGTGAAATGCCTCTTTTACTGTTCTGGCTAATGAGCCTGGGTCAAGGACAAGATAGTTGTGCTTGGTAATGGGTAAAGTGATACCGGTAATATCTACCTCTTGGAAGGCATCCTTGCCAATAAAAGGTCTGGCTACCTGACCGGTTATAGCTACCACAGGCGAGGAATCAAGGTGAGCATTGGCAATCCCAGTTACTAGGTTGGTGGCCCCGGGACCAGAGGTGGCTATGCATACCCCTACTTTTCCTGTAGCTCGGGCATAGCCGTCAGCGGCATGAGCGGCACCCTGCTCATGCCTTACCAGAATATGGCGGAGCCGAGGATATCGAGGCAGAGTATCGTACAGTGGCAATACAGTCCCACCGAGTATGCCAAAAATAACCTCTACTCCTTCCTTTACCAAACTCTCACATATAATTTGAGCACCAGTCATCTTCATAATTGCTCCTCCTGCTCTCTAAACACTGCCCCGGTGCTGGCTGAACATACCTTCTCGGCGTAGCGCCTAAGATAACCTTTTTGTACCTTGGGCTTAAAATTAGCCAATTGCGCCAGCCGATTTGATATCTCTTTCTCACTAAGTTCTACTTCAAGCTTACAATTTGGAATATCCATCCTGATTATATCCCCATTAATCAAGACAGCGATGGGTCCCCGGCTGGCTGCCTCAGGGGAGACATGCCCAATAGCCGCCCCACGAGTCGCTCCAGAAAAACGCCCATCAGTTATCAGGGCTACCTCTTTATCCATACCCATACCGGTTAGCAGGGAAGTAGGGGTGAGCATCTCCCTCATCCCAGGTCCCCCTTTAGGCCCTTCATACCGAATAACTATCACTTCACCTGGTTTTATACTGTCACTCATAATGGCTTGCGTCGCCTCTTTTTCAGAGTCAAAAACTCTGGCTGGCCCCTGGTGAGTCATCATTTCAGGAGCTACCGCCGCCCTTTTTACCACCGCTCCCTCTGGCGCTAGGTTACCAAAAAGGATGGCAATACCTCCCGTAGGTGAGTGAGCATTAGCAGTAGGACGGATAACCTCTCTATCCATAACCCGCCTTTGAGTTATTATCTCAGCCACCGATTTCCCTGAGACTGTTTTTGCCCCCAGGTTTAATAATCCCTGTAGCTCCTTCATTACTGCAGCTATGCCGCCAGCTCGGTCTAAATCCTCAATGTGATAATCGCCAGTCGGCCTTAGCTTACATAGCTGAGGAGTGTGCTCACTTATCTCATTTACCATCGGCAGAGGGAAATCAATTCCTGCCTCGTGAGCCACTGCCATAAGGTGCAAAACCGAGTTGGTGCTGCCACCTAGTGCCATATCAACGGTAAAAGCGTTATGAATGGAGTCTTTATTTATAATATCTCGCGGTCGAATATTACTAGCTAGTAGTTCCATGATTTGTTGTCCGGTTGCCTTAGCTAACTGTCGCCGCCTGGTATCAACTGCCGGGATAGTGCCATTACCAGGCAGCCCCATTCCCAATGCTTCGGTTAGGCAATTCATGGTATTGGCAGTGAACATTCCGGAGCAACTACCACAACCGGGGCAGGCTACCTTCTCCAGTTCCTCCAGTTCCTCCACACTCATTTGTCCACTGGCTACCTTCCCCACTGCTTCAAAGACAGAACTGAGATCAACTTTACTAAACCCAGTATTAGTTAGCAGATGCCCTCTCAGCATCGGGCCACCACTAACAACGATAGCTGGTAGATTCAGCCTTACCGCTGCCATAAGCATCCCAGGGATTATTTTGTCACAGTTGGGAATAAAGACCAAAGCATCAAAAGCATGAGCCTCAGCCACTGTCTCTGCCGAGTCGGCTATTAGTTCTCGGCTGGGCAGGCTATATTTCATACCCGGGTGGTTCATGGCAATACCATCGCAGACAGCAATAGTATTAACCTCAAAGGGCACACCCCCACCACTACGCACTCCCACCTTAACTGCCTCGGCAATATCCCGTAGATGAATATGCCCGGGCACAATCTCACTAAAGCTGTTAATAATGCCGATAAAAGGCTTATCCAATTCGGCTGGCGTACAGCCTATGGCATACAATAAAGACCGATGTGGAGCACGTTCTAATCCCTTCTTAACAACATCGCTCTTCATACTTTCTCATCCACCTTTGCTTTTTTGTCAATAAAAAAAGCCGCCCCTGTGGGGACGGCCCCTGTAGAGACGAACCCACCTATCCATTCTGCATATTAACAATAAGTACCAAAACAAGAGTGCGCCTATCCATTGCAAGGATAAAATAACATAGTTCATATTTATTGTCAACTCAAACCCAGAACTAGAAGTGTGTGAAACTCTTTCTAGATTAATTTCCGTGCTTTAACACAGAGGGATTGTGGTATAAGTTGATGTTTCCTTAGACGCCTGTCTGATTCGCACGCTTCATCTGTAGGTCGAGGTTCAGCTATAGCCTCGATTCTAAACCCAACGGCACAGAGTGGATTGAGGAAATCAGCTAGAGTTCGATAGAAATAAATGACTGTAAATGGTTGAACCTTATGGCGTTCGGCTTCGGGAGCTGCACCGAACTGCCAACTCTCCACGTGAGAACCTTTCTGAAAGTAGTCCCCCAGCCGAACGCCGATTATATTCCCATTTTTGTCACGCTCCCACCCGCGAAGTGAGTTTTGAAAGCAGGGGTGTACAATATTAAACGCTAACAAACCTTGAGGTTTCAACACTCGCCAAAATTCGCGGATGGCAGCATCATAATCAGCACAATCCATCAGCGTCATAGTGGATACTATAGCGCCGAACAATTCATCGGCGAAAATGGTTAGTTTGCTGATGGAAGCGACTTCGTAGCGAATACCCAGTGGCTTACGTTGTTCCTCAGCGCGCGCTAACTCAATCATCTTTGCGGATATATCAACACCAACTATTCGCACACCTTGTTTAGCAAGTTTCCGCGTATTATATCCCTCACCACAACCTGCATCCAGCACTGTTAGCTTTGATAAATCTCCGACAAACTCAAAGAACGCGGGATTATTGTAAAATTCACGATAGGTATCATAGCCAGCTTGGACATGTTTTCCCCATACTTCTGCATTTTTGTCCCAAGAACTGGCAACCTTTGTATCGTCAGCATTATATTGTTCACCCATTTCTTAACCTTTCTTATCCCTCCGCTATTACAACAGGATAGTACATCACAAAATTCCTTTATCCTGAGTCAACTCAAACCAAACAATACTCATGCATGAAATAGTAAGCCAGCTAAATCAACCCTCCATATCTCTTATCTTATCCACCCGGCGCTGGTGTCTGCCACCCTCAAAGTCAGTGTTAAGAAAGGCATTAACGATTTCAGCTACTGGCTCCTGCACTTGTTCATCTCCCGCTCCCAGACAAAGGACATTGGCATCATTGTGCTGGCGAGTCCGGCAAGCATTGAAGGCGGTATAACACAGGGCAGCTCTTATTCCCTTGACCTTATTAGCTGCCATGCTCATGCCAATACCAGTGTTGCATATCAAAATACCGCGTTCAAAATTGCCTGTAGCCACTGCTTCAGCTACCTTCTGCGCAATATCAGGGTAGTCTACCGAATCAGTAGTATAACAGCCAAAGTCCTCGTAGCTATGCCCGGCATCAGTAATCACCTTTATGATAGATGTCTTGAGTCCCAACCCTCGATGGTCACAGCCAACAGCAATACGCACTACTTAATCCCTCCTTGAAGACTATACCTTCGCATACTTGTTTGAATCAATCTCCTTCCTTGAACAGGATACTGCCACAAACTTGCTCGAGTTCTTCTCTGGATATAGCGCCTTCCCGTAGCACTACAGGTGTTTCCTCAGTAACATCAACTATAGTAGACTCTCTACCACCCGGACACCTGCCACCATCAATAATTAGATCTATCTTATCGCCGAGCTGAGAATAGACTTCGTTAGCCGTTAATGGGCTCGGTTGGCCACTAAGATTAGCACTTGTGCCCACAATAGGTGTCCCCAGACCTTCAGCAAGGGCACTGGGAACGGGATGGGCCGGGATACGAACAGCTATGGTTGTCCTCCCAGCCGTGATGATATCCGGGACTGAATTGGACTTAGGCAAAACTATGGTCAGGGCACCAGGCAGAAAGTTATGGATTAAAAGCCAAGCAATCGGCGGCACCGGCTCAGCCACTTTAGTTATCTGGGACACATCAGCTAGTAGCAAAGGGAGTGGCATATCAGGTGGCCGTTCCTTTACCTTATAGACCCTCTCCACAGCCTGAGAAATGCTAACACAAGCACCCAGACCATAGACGGTATCGGTAGGAAAGGCAACTATCCCACCCTGCCTGAGAATAGAAATGCCCTTCTCAATCTGTTGTTGAATATCTAACGAACGCTTACCCAACATTTGTTGTTGCTACTAACCAAGAGTAGTTTTTCCACTTGATGATAATATAGCATAATATTTATAGTAGCCAAAAGCAATAAAGCTAACTAGCAGGCTGTTACACTATCTAAGTGATTGATGTTATAATGGGGAAACAGTAGAGGTAAAGATGGCTAAAAGCAGGGTAAAAGAAACGGTAAAAACCAATCACAGGGTAGCTACCAGTGGCGATATTGAAGTCTCTACCTATCTGGAAATTGCTAAGGAGATAGGTGGTGAGCAACCCACTGCTGCCAAGGAAGCGGTAGGTGGTGATGAGCGTGAGGCTATAGTTGTCATTGACTTTGGCTCACAGTATAGTCTGCTGATCACACGGCGAATACGAGAGTGCCAGGTATATTGTGAACTGGCGCCTCATGATACTCCCTGGGAAAAGATAGCCCTGCTCAAGCCTAGGGGGTTTATCCTCTCTGGAGGACCAGCTAGTGTTTATCAACCTGGTGCCCCTCTAGCTCCGGCTTATATTTATGAAAGCCACCTGCCTATCTTGGGTATCTGCTACGGTATGCAAGTTATCACAAAACAACTGGGCGGGCAGGTTGCACCAGGCGCAAAGCAGGAATATGGTCACGCCATCCTGCACCTGAGTGACGAAGATTCGCCCCTCTTTGTTGGTTTGGATGATTCCTCACCGGTATGGATGAGTCATGGTGATAGAATTGAGGAAATGCCACCCGGTTTCAGTGCCTTAGCCTATACTGAGAATTCGCCTATTGCTGTTATGGGTAATGGGGCAGGAATATTTGGTCTTCAATTTCATCCTGAAGTAGCCCATACCCCTCAGGGAAAGACCATCCTGGAAAACTTCGCCTATCGAATATGTGGCTGCCAGGGAAATTGGACGATAGGCAACTTCATAAATGAGAGTATATCCAAAATTAAGGAGCAGGTGGGTAAGGGCAAGGTCATTAGTGCTCTCTCGGGAGGGGTTGATTCAGCAGTGGTGGCTACTCTCATCTACCGGGCTGTTGGTGACCAGCTTACCTGCATCTACGTTAATAATGGACTGCTGCGCCGTGAAGAAGTAGAGAGGACATTTAAAGTCTTCCGAGATAATCTGGGTATGAATATTATCTATGTTGATGCCAGTGAAAGATTCCTTGACCGATTAGAAGGTGTAACCGACCCTGAGATAAAACGTAAGGTTATCGGCGAAGAATTTATCGAGGTATTTGAAGAGGAGGCTAATAAAATAGGCAAGGTTGACTTTCTTGCTCAGGGAACCCTTTATCCTGACGTCATTGAGAGTGCTGCCTCAGGAAGTACCGCCTCCGCTAAAATAAAGACCCACCATAACGTTGGTGGGCTGCCGGCCAAGATGCGGCTCAATCTGATTGAGCCTGTGCGTTACCTGTTTAAGGATGAAGTGCGTCAGGTAGGACTTGAGCTAGGCATGCCTGAAGACATGGTGTGGCGGCAGCCCTTCCCCGGTCCGGGGCTGGCCATTCGCATTATCGGTGAGGTTACCAAAGAGAAACTGGAGATACTGCGCTCGGCTGATTTCATTGTAATGAATGAGATTAAGCAGGCGAAGCTATATCGGCAATTGTGGCAGACCTTTGCCGTACTCACTGATGTCAAAAGCGTGGGCGTAATGGGAGATTACCGAACCTACGACTATCTGGTGGCTCTGCGCGCCGTAACTAGTGAAGACGCCATGACTGCCGACTGGGCACGCCTCCCCTATGACCTCCTGTCGCGTATTTCCAACCGTATCGTTAACGAAGTCCCCGGCGTCAACCGTGTCGTCTACGATATAACCTCCAAACCCCCCTCCACCATAGAGTGGGAGTAAATTATTTAAGTCGTAGAAACCATGAGTACTTACATTTACTGGCAGGGACAGAGATTTACAACAGGAAAATCTGGCAAATGTCCCATCTGTGGGCATAGAACTGTGTGTTGGGAACATCATTACATGGTTTCAGGATATGCCGATTTCATCATGCGTATTCGTAAAGAACAAAACCTAGACCCTGAAACAGGGAAGGAGAAAACACAATGACAAACAAATGGAAGAATATAGCTATTGCTCTAGCTGTGGTTTTAGCTATAGGAGTTGGCACAGGTGTCGGCTATGCCATTTGGGGAGGTTCACCACAAATAGTATATGTTCCGCAGCCATCCCCACCATCTGATGGCAGTGAGGTTGCTGGAACAGTACCCCAACACTACACACTTTCCTTCACTGTAGAGCCATCATCAAATAGATATTCTTTCCCCATTTATTTGAGGACTGATTGGACACTGCATATCACTTGGTGGACCGATGAAGGTACTCCTGAAGTAGCGTTTGGCTTTATTGCACCTTGTGGCGAGCAATACGGATATACTGGTTTTCCTAGCCAGCCTTGGCAGCCAAGTCTTATTCACCCAGAGTCTGAGGGTAGCACTGTATTAGAGCTTCCCAAGTATCATGGCACGAGCTATCAGTTTGATAATGGTTACTATGAGTTTATTGCCTACGGCGGGCCAGCCACAACTCACTGGCATGTGCAATATTGGATTGAGGATTAGTCTATAAAAAGGGGTAGTTTGAAGGGGATTCGCCCCTTTAAAACCCATCCTCCCCCTCTCCTTTGAAGGGCTAAATACTATATGGAGAGTAAAAGAGAGGCGAAGCCCTCTAATTTGTCATTGCGAGGAGGCGTAGCCGACGTGGCAATCTGGGAGGTGTGGGGTACTCCTTCCCCACCACACAGATTGCTTCGCCTTCCGACTTCGTCGAAATGGTCTCGCAATGACACGGTGGAGAAAATCTTTATTGAAGTGGAAAAGCAATATTGCGTCTACATAATGACAAACCATAAGAATACCGTCCTTTATACCGGTGTCACTAATGACTTGCAAAGAAGAGTATATGAGCATAAGAACAAGCTGGTTGAAGGTTTCACAAAGAAATATAATCTGACTAGACTTGTCTATTACGAATTATGCGGAGATATTGAAGGTGCTATCATCAGGGAGAAGCAAATCAAAGCTGGCTCAAGGCGGGATAAGATGAACCTTGTTAATTCTGTAAACAGGGATTGGTACGACTTGTATGATGAGCTATGAACTGTTTGGTCCCACCACACGGATTGCTTCGCTTTCTGCCTGTGGCGGTAGGGTCTCGCAATGACATTAGGGGAGGATAGAAACTGAAAATACTGGTTGTTGGCGGTGGGGCCAGGGAGCATACCCTGGTCTGGAAACTAGCCCAGAGCCCTAAAGCAAGTGAGATTTTTGCTGCCCCGGGTAATGCCGGCACGGCTCAAATTGCCCATAACCTGGATATTAGCCCTGCTAATATAGAATCGCTCGTCCAAATAGTTCGGGAAATGGGTATTGAACTGGTAGTTATTGGGCCAGAGGCACCGTTGGCTGAGGGCATTGTTGACCGCTTTCAAGGTATAGGCATTCCCATTTTTGGTCCGTCTAAGGGAGCCACACAGATAGAGTCGAGTAAGGTATTCGCCAAGGAGTTAATGCACAAATATGGTATCCCCTGCACCCGAAGCCAAAACTTTTCTGAATATAACCGGGCAAAGGAGTATATCAAAAAACAGACACCACCCATCGTGGTTAAGGCTGATGGACTGGCAGCGGGTAAGGGGGTAATCGTAGCTGATTCCACTAGACAAGCTCTGGAGGCTCTCTCCAGTATTATGGAGTCAAAAACACTGGGGGCGGCTGGTGATAAGGTAGTTATTGAGGAATGTATATCGGGGAAAGAGATGAGTTCCTTTGCCTTCACTGATAGCCAGACGGTAGTACCTATGGTTGATGCCTGTGATTATAAAAGAGTGTATGATGGAGACCAGGGACCTAATACCGGTGGTATGGGCAGCTATAGCCCACCCCACTTTTACAGTCCAGAACTGGCAAAAAAGGTCACGGAAACTATCATGGAGCCAACGGTAAAGGCTATGGATAAAGAAAAAAGACCCTATAAGGGTGTCCTTTACGGCGGGTTGATGATTACCAATGAGGGGCCAAAGGTGCTAGAATTTAATGCCAGGTTCGGCGACCCAGAAGCTCAGGTTACCCTGCCCCGGCTGAAGACTGACCTGGTTGATATTATGCTGGCGGTGATGAATGGTAACCTCAACCAAATAAATGTAGAATGGAGCGAGGACGCCTGCGTTGGAGTAGTGATGGCCTCAGTGGGATACCCCGGTAGCTATAAAACGGGCTTCCCCATCACCGGGTTGGACAATTTGGATAAAGATATCCTGGTGTTTCACGCCGGAACAAAGTTGGGCCGGGAAGGACAGGTATTAACCAATGGGGGGCGAGTGCTGACAGTAGTCGCTACAGGTACCACTCTAGCTGAGGCCAGAGAAAAGGTCTATAATAATATCTCACGAATTCACTTTGAGGGTTGTCATTATCGTCAAGACATCGCTGACATAAAGGAACCATTATGAATGATCTGGTCGTCGCTATTGTGAGTCGAACCAGAGACCATCCAGATATAGTGCGTGGTGCGAGTGTCAGGGGTGCGATTGCCTTTAAGGAAGTGCTTCAAAGCTTCAAGGAAATGCCAGGCGGAGTAACACGAAGTAGCATCGAAAATGCAGCACTGATTACACTCCCTTCCAGAATATCCACCAAGCAAGGAAGCTACGAATCGGCTGTAGCTATAGTTAGTGATATTGTTAATGAAGTTCTGTCTGGTATTCAGTCCTCCAGAGCGGAAGATGGAATAACATTCCCTGAGATGATGGATAAGCTATCACTAGAGGAGATTATGAGGGCTCTTCAAAACCTTGAGCAAGTTTCCCGAGAGCAGAACCCGGAACTAGATCAAGAAGGGCAAATAGCTATTATACCAAGCGACGGCGTTCCGCAAGAGGGAGAGGAAAATCAATACTCCTCTACCAAGAAGGCTATAGCGCAGTTGATGGAGGAACTTGAGCAGAAGCTAAGACAGGGCGAAATAACCGAAGACGAATATCACCGACAAAAAGGTAGGCTTGAGAAAATGCTAAGTGCTGCCTCACAGCCACGATTCCAAATGTCGAGTGGAGAGTTGGCAGAGACCGTGATGGAACTTATGGATGCTCAGGATAGACAGTGGGGAAAAGAGATAAGTTTACAGCAGATGTTCATTTACTACCATATAAAGTCAATGGGTGAGGGAAAGCGGCTAAGTCCTGCAAAACGAGATTACTACGGGATAAGAGCGCTTATTGATGACCTAGAGAAACAAGGTATACTTAGAGCTGCGACACCGGGGAGAACTTCCACGCTGACTGCCGAAGCTCTAAATACATTGCTGGAGCACCTGATACCGAAAGCTCGCAGCGCTAGGAAACTTGAAGATAAGATATATAGTGGTAAAGAACAGCTTGGTGAGCGTAAGCATGATATACGAAGATACATTCTTGGTGACGTGTTCAGAGACATCTCAGTTCGGCACACGCTCAAAGAAATAGCCAGGCAGAAGAAGAAACTACCCGATATAGCTAGACGCGATTTCAGGGTATTCACGAAAGAGCGCTACAGGTTACAATCTGACATTGTGCTTTGTGTAGATACTAGTGGCTCTATGGGATTCCGACACAAGCTAATCTATGCTAGGCTAGCTGCTGCTGGCCTGGTTAGAGCAGCGGTGGAAAGCGGAGATAGGGTTGGAATCATTGCCTTTGACGACTTAGGCAGAACCATCATGCCTCTGAGCGACTGGAAGGAGGAACTCGTGAACTACATAGCGCAAATAAATGCCGGGGGCAATACCAACATTGGAGATGGGATACAATGTGCTACTCAACTCTTGCTCGGCCAACCAAGCAGGAATCAAAAATATATCGTGCTCATTACTGATAGCCAACCCTCAGCTATCTCACAAAAAGTCTTCGACCGGCTAAAGCCGACGGAAAAAAGGGATGTAACTGAAGAATATGCCATCTTCGAAACTAAAAAGGCGGCATCCAGAGGAATTAAGGTCTCTGTCATTCATGTTACCGATGGGAAAGAAGCTGGTGAAGAATTTTCCCAAAAAGTCGCTAACGCCGGTAGGGGACAAGTGGTAAGGGTTCACTCTTTGGAGGACTTAAGGGCTCTTATGGGGTAAGAGGCAAAAATTAGGATTAGGAGGAGTCTGAGCATGGAATTACGGGAGGAGTTACGCAAATCTATACTGTCAAAGCTAAAGGGGAAGTCAGACCCGCTTGATGGCTTCTATGCTAATGAGGATATTAAGGAGGCTATCCTGGCGGTTATGATCTCAGGACGCCACTTATTGCTGGAAGGTCCTCCGGGCACCGGGAAGACAACGCTAGCCAAGATTCTGGCCAGTCACCTTCCGCCAATGCAAGCGGTGGCAAACTGCCGCTATAATTGTGACCCGGAGTCTCCGCAATGCCCGGACTGTCTCAGCCACAGAACTGGGCCTGGGACGGTCACAATTGCTGGTAAGGATCGTTTCATCCGGATGCAAGGTTCTCCTGAGCTTATGGCGGAGGATTTATTAGGCGATATTGACCCGGTGATAGCCATGCAGTGTGGCATCCATGACCCGCGCGCCTTTACACCCGGCAAAATTCAAAGGGCACATAGAAAGCTCTTGTTTATTGATGAATTAAATAGAGTTCCGGAAAGAACGCAGAACACCCTCATTCAAGTATTGGAGGAGAGGACGACGACTATTGCTGACTTTGATATCAATATCCCTGTTGATACCATCGTTATCGCTACTCAAAACCCACAAGAATACGCCGGTGCCGATAGGATATCAGAGACATTAGGTGACCGCTTTGAGCGTATTCGGATTAGCTACCCAACTGCGGAGCAGGAGGTAGTGATTCTAAAACGCTACGCAAGAAACTTTAAAGGTGTGAGGTTTGATGACGAGTTGCTCCCTCAAGTAGTTAGGATATCCCAGTTTACACGAGCATCGGAAGATTTCTCCCGTCCGGCTAGCGTCCGAGCTAGTATGGCTACCTTTGAGCAAGCACAAGCTATCGCCCAGTTGAAAGGCAGAGATGCAGTTGGCTGGAGTGACATAGAGAAAGCAGCTAGAATTAGCCTAGAAGGAAGGACTGAAGTTTCACCAAGCAGCCAATATTCTGACACTCCGGGTTATCTTTTTAAACAGATAGTCAAAAAGAGCCAGGAGAGTGAGTGAAAGAAAATATAGAGAAAGAGCCAAGATAGGAAGGTTAATATGTCACTAGTAGCTATAGTCATGGGTTCAAAATCAGATGCCGAAACGATGCAGCCGACGCTGGATGTATTAAAGGAGCTTGGTATTGATTATGAGGTATCGGTAATTTCAGCTCACCGCACCCCGGAGAAGGCTCGGCAATATGGGCTGGCGGCAAAAAGTCGGGGGATTGAGGTCATCATTGCTGCCGCCGGAGGGGCTGCCCATCTGCCTGGGGTTCTGGCTAGCTGGACTACCCTGCCTGTTATTGGTGTGCCACTGGCGGGTAGTGAATTGAAAGGTGTTGATGCCCTCTATTCTATAGTCCAGATGCCAGCCGGGATACCGGTAGCCTGCGTAGCGATAGGCACTGCCGGGGCTAAGAATGCTGCCTATCTCGCTGCTGAGATTCTGGGCTTAAAATATGATGAGATACGAAAAGCCTGCGAAAAATACAGAAATGAGCTACAAGGAGACAACAAATGATCGAGCGGTATTCGCGACCGCAAATGAAAAGGGTCTGGTCAGATGAGAATAAGTTCGCTAAGTGGCTTGAAGTAGAGATTGCCGTCTGTCAAGCTTGGGCTGATTTAGGTGTCATTCCTAGAGAAGCTGTACCTAAGATAAAGCTGGCCCGAGTTAACTTTAAACGAATGGAGGAGATTCTCAAAGAAACCCACCATGATATGACTGCCTTCCTTGGTTCTGTTTCTGAAAGCCTGGGTGATGAATCGCGTTTTATCCATCTCGGTCTTACCTCCTCTGATATAATTGATACTGCCCTAAGCTTGCAGCTAGTTGAGGCAGCCGAGCTACTAACCCAAGATATAAAGGAACTCATTTCAGTATTGGCTGAAAAAGCAATAAAGTATAAATATGCACCAATGATAGGCCGCACTCACGGCGTCCACGCTGAACCGATTTCCTTTGGATTGAAGCTAGCGTTATGGGTTGAGGAGATGAATCGCAGTCGGCTAAGGCTCAACGAAGCCAAGAAAACCATCGCCGTAGGTAAGATTTCAGGGGCGGTAGGCACCTATGCGACATTATCTCCTGAGGTTGAGGAAAAAGCTTGTGTTAGGTTGGGGCTTGCCCCAGCCCCAGTATCAAGCCAGATTTTGCAACGTGATCGCCACGCTCAATTCGTTACTACCTTAGCCATAATTTCTAGCTCGCTGGAGAAGTTTGCCACTGAGATTAGGGGGCTACAAAGAACCGAAGTAGGAGAGGCTGAAGAACCGTTTGGGGCAAGCCAGACCGGTTCTTCAGCTATGCCACACAAACGAAACCCAGAGCTTTGTGAGCGAATCTGTGGCTTATCCCGACTGGTAAGGGGATATGCGCTAACTGCAATGGAAAATATTGCTCTATGGCATGAACGCGATATTAGCCACTCCTCTACTGAACGTATTATTTTGCCTGACTCTTGTCTGATACTGGATTACTCGCTGGCTCTTTTTACCTCAGTAATGCAGGGGTTACAGATTTATCCGCAGCGGATGAAACGGAATATGGAACTCACCAAAGGCTTGATTTTCTCCCAGCGGATAATGTTAGCTCTTATTGATAAAGGATTAAGCCGGCAAAAAGCATATGAGCTAGTTCAGCGCAACGCTATGAAATCATGGAAGGGGAATAAAAACTTCCTTAGTCTGCTAAAGGCTGATCCTGAGGTTACTAACAGCCTGTCGCAAGAAGAGCTTAAGGGACTTTTTGACTATCAATACTACCTGCGTTACATAGATGAGATTTTTCAAAGGCTGGGTTTAACTGAAGCCCAATGGAAGGAGAAACCTGGTAGAGCTGAGCCTGGTGAGCTAGCTCCGAGAACGATATAACTTGAATTAAGTATTCGCTGAGTCAATTACTTAGTTTGATAAGCAGATGCCAATCTTGTCCGGAAAATACAGTACTCCGCTAAAGAGAGTCTTGGAGATCGTACCTAAGGTCTATCAACTAACCGTTGGCGGTACCAATATGATACTGATTGCCGAAGAAGAGATGACCCTTGTTGATACCGGATTTCTTGGTAGTTCAGCTCACACAATAGATTTAATCCATAGCTTGGGACGTTCAGTGGAGGAAATTAGCCTTATCATTATCACCCACAACCATTTTGACCATGCCGGCGGACTGGCTGAATTGAAAAAACTTATCCAAGTAAAGGTTGCTGCTCACAAAGCCGATATCACTGATACTGAGAGTCAACTATCCAGTCCCGGAGTACTACGAAGGCTACTACGGATTCCGCCCTTTTCCGCCTTACACTCAGCCTTTCTCATCAAACCCAGGGAGGTTGAAATTCAGTTGGCGGGTGGTGAGATACTTAAGCCATTGGGTGGTCTTGAAGTTATCCATACTCCAGGACATACCCCGGGCAGCATTAGCCTCTTCTCCCCTCAAAATAAGTTGCTTATTGTTGGTGATGCTTTAAATCAACGTCCCCAGCTCCCGCCCAAAATAGTTAGCACTGACCTATCACAAGCTATAGACTCGGTAAAAAGGATAGCCCAGTTGGATTTTGATATCTTATGTTACGGTCACGGCCGACCATTAACCGGGAATGTCCGCGCCAAGATGCAGCAGTTGATAGAGAAAATCAAGGATTGACAATGTCCGCTAAAACTAGTTATCATCATTATCGATATAATGCGAGTTATTGCTGGTAAAGCCAAAGGGCACCGGCTCAAAGTACCAAGGGGAACGGTTACTCGTCCGGCGACAGATTTAGTAAGGGGAGCGATTTTTTCAATCCTAGAAAACACTACAAATGATTGGGAGCAGGTGCTTGATTTATTCTCAGGTAGCGGAGCTTTAGGAATTGAGGCTTTGAGTCGTGGTGCTGGCTGGGTCGACTTTGTTGAGCGTAAGCCACGATGTTGTGCTATAATTAGAGAAAATTTGGAAAAGACGAAACTGGCAGCACAGACTCATATTTATTGCTGCAGTGTGGCTAAAGCTCTTTCCTTCCTTGATAAGGAGTACAGTATTATACTGATGGACCCACCCTACGCTAATTTGTCTATAGGCAATCTGGTGGTGCAACTGGCAACCTCCAAATTGGTTGGGACAGACACAACTGTAGTGGTAACCCACTCCCCTCACCTCTCACTAAATTCAACCTATGCCACATTAAATCTTATTAAGGAGCACCGCCACGGTGATAGTTGCATTGCAGTATACCGAAAGGAGGGCAAGGTATGACCACTGCTCTTTATCCTGGCGCATTTGACCCAATGACCGACGGACATCTTGACATTGCTACTAGAGCGGCTAAGCTTTTCCAAAAGATAATTATAGGAGTCTATGATACCCCGGCTAAGGATATTCTATTTACTACGAAAGAGAGAGTAGATTTGGTGAGACAATCGATAGCTGACTTACCCAATGTTGAAGTAAAGCCCTTTAGTGGTTTGACTGTTAACTTCGCTAAGGAAATGGGAGCACAAACAATAGTACGCGGGTTGAGGGTAGCTACCGACTTCGAGCGGGAATTTGATATGGCGCTGATGAACAAGAAGTTGAATGCCGAATGTGAGCTGGTCTGTCTGATAGCAAGTCAGCAGTACCAGTTTCTCAGCTCCAGCCGGATTAAAGAGGTGGCTGGATTGGGCGGCTATATTGATGACCTTGTGCCCAAGCCTGTGGCTGTAGCCCTAAAAAAGAGGGTTTATAGCAAGGTGTGAGATTATTCAGAGGAAAAATCCCCTACTCAGTAAAATAAGGAGGTATATTGTATGGCGTACAAAATCACGGATGAGTGTATTAGCTGTGGAGCCTGCGAGCCGGAATGCCAAAACGAGGCAATCAGCGAGGGGGAGATAATCTATGTGGTTGAACCTGATAAGTGCACCGAGTGTGTCGGTAACTTTGAATCCGCCAAGTGTGTGGAAATCTGTCCTGTAGACTGCTGTGTACTTGACGAAGAGCATGTGGAAAGCCGGGAGCAACTACTGGAAAAGTGGAAGAAGTTACATCCGGGCGAAACCCCCGCTGCTACCTAAGTTCAATTCAGCATAAGGGTTAACCGTTAATCACCGGGGGATAGTAGTACCATGCTACTCTTGGTGGTGCTATAGCCTATTACTGATTACTGGAAGAAAGAGCGTATTGTATCAAACTCGCTGGGAAACAGGCCTAGTATTAATGGGAATTTATCCAGTAATACTTCGGCCAGTAATGATTGGATAACCAGCTCAGTACCGAAAAACTTTACCCAGGTAGCTAATAGAGCACTCCAAAATATAGCGCCCATTAAAAAGCTAAAGACAGCACCACCAAGATGGTCAACCCAGCCAAGCATTGCCACTGAGGCGATAAACTTCAACAAACGAACAAGTAATGTGGTAATCACCATAACAGCGACTAATATCAGAATAAAGGCAACAATATTAGCTATATCTTCATTGGAGATAAAGCCCAGCACCTTAGCAAGGGGTTTATAAAAATTACTGGCGAGGACTACTCCTATTATTAAGCCAGCTAGAGATAGTACCGCCTTAATAATACCCAATTTCAAACCGATAAAGATTGGGATAATCAGAGATACTAGAATAACCATATCAAGCCAGTTCATGTTTTTCTCTCCCCTGTTTTTTACTTAGTATCTCCATCACCCGTAACGGAGAGCATCAATGGGATTTAGTCTGGCTGCCCTCATTGCCGGATAGATGCCGGAGGCAAGGCCAATAAAAACCGAGACTAAGACTGCCACCGTTACAATGAGTGGTGAGACCACAGCGTTGATTGTGAATCCACCAAGATCGATTTGAGAGATTCCCCATGCCATCACCCAGGCAAAGGTCAGTCCAATGGCACCGCCAACCAGACTCAACACGGCGGCTTCCAACAGAAATTGCAGTAGGATATCCCTCCGTTTGGCGCCTATTGCCTTACGCAGGCCTATCTCCCGGGTGCGTTCGGTTACTGTAACCAGCATAATGTTCATGATACCGATGCTGCCCACTAGCAGGGAGATGCTGCCAATCATTCCCAGAAACATGGTTAGGGCCAGGGTTATGGTCTCAAATGTACCGAGCATCTGCTCCATACTGACCGCGGCGAAGTCATCTTCCTCATCCTCAGCAATGCGGTGGCGTCTTCTTAAAACAGTTTCAATGTCCTCCGTTACCTCGTCCATAACCTCAGCGCTGGCTACCTGGACGACGATTGCCTGAACGGCGTCTTCACCGCTGGGCGTCTTCTGAGAGAATAGCCGGGCCTGATAGGTGGTTATTGGCGTCACCACCAGCTCATCAAAACTCATCCCGAACATTGATATACCCCTGGGCTCCATGACACCGATGATGGTAAACCGTTTATCCTTTATCTTGACCTTCTGCCCGACGGCGTCATCACTGCCAAAAAGGTCTTCAGCCACCTCACTCCCCACTACCACCACCATATCCCTCCTGGCTAGATTCACCTCGGAAATAAATTGCCCCAACGCCATCTCAAAACCATATATCCGCTGGTAATCGGGGTTGCTACCGTTTATCACGGCTAATGAGTCTTCATTACCGGCTATTACCTTAACAAAGTTTTCATTGGTCGGGACCACGCCTGTCACCGAGCGGATGCGAGCCAAAGCCTCAGCGTCATCCATAGTAAGACTGGCAGTCATAGCGCCGTACATCATCCCCATCACTCCTGGTGCTTCTGGATTGGCCGGCTGCACCGTGAGTAGGTTGCTGCCTAGTTCTTCAAAAGTGGAGGTAATCATATTTTGGAAGCCCGCCCCTACGGACATGAGAACGATAACGGAGCCAACCCCGATTATCATACCCAGCATGGTAAGTGCCGAGCGCAACTTATTGGCCAGTAGCGATTTTATGGCAATACCGAAGAACTCAATAAACTTCATAATCTCCTCTATTGCAAGAATTAGGGAGGAGTTGTCTGGGTAACCTTCTCGTCACTGACAATCTTACCGTCGTAGAGTCGAATGATGCGCCGGGTTTGTTCGGCAATATCCATCTCGTGGGTAACCAGCACCACAGTGATGCCATCCTGGTTGAGTTGCCGAAAGAGTGCAATAATCTGGTCAGTAGTAGCACTGTCAAGGTTACCGGTAGGCTCGTCAGCCAAAATTATACCTGGATTGTTCACAAGCGCCCGGGCGATAGCTACCCGCTGCTGCTCCCCGCCCGACAGCTCAGTTGGTTTATGATTAGACCTCTCCGCTAGTCCCACCCGTTCCAGTGCCTCTAAAGCTCGCTTACGCCTGTTACGACCATCTCCATAGATAAGAGGCAACTCCACGTTGGCTACAGCACTGGCACGGGACAAGAGATTATACTGTTGAAAGACGAAGCCGAGTTTCTTACTTCTTATCTCGGCTAGCTTATTATCATTAAGCCGGTTGACATCAGACCCCTCTAATAGATATGTACCCAAAGTAGGTTTATCCAGACAGCCGATGATATTCATCAGGGTAGACTTGCCCGACCCCGAGGCGCCAATGATAGCCAGCATCTCTCCCTTCTCTACATTGAGGGTTATCCCCAGGAGAGCAGGAACTTCTACCTTACCCATCTGGTAAACCTTGGTCACATTTTCCAGTTCAATCATGTCCCTTAACCTTTTAAGAGCTATCCACCAAAAAGAGTTGACGATGGCTCTGCCTTAGCTCGCCTTTCTCATTACTAATTCACCTTCATCAAGCCCATCCACAATTTCGGTATCAAAACCATCACTGATTCCGGTAACTACAGGCCTTCCCTCAATTTGCCCGTTAACGATAACTTCAACAATAGAATTACCCTGGCTATCTTCTTTAATAGCTCGGTCAGGCACCAGTAAAACATCGTTCCGTTCAATAATTACAATGTCAGCAGTGGCACTCATACCACTTTTCAGCCCGATACCTTCTGGTACATCAAACTCAATTTTAACACCATACACTATAACACCGCCTACTTCTGTAGATAACAGGCTAATGGAGCTAACCTTGCCCGTAAGTGAAAGAGCAGGCAGTGCGTCTACCTCAATAATAGCTCTCTGTCCCAGTTTCACTTCGGATATATCTATCTCATCCACCTCAACATTCAATTCCATACTGGTCGGGTCAATCAGGTGGATGATTTTATTAACCGTGGACACGGTATCCCCCTCGTCAACATTGACACTGGCTACCACACCAGCAAACGGGGCGGTGATAATTGCTTCATCAAGTTGCTTCTGGGTTAGCTTTAGAGACTGCTGGGCTAGCTCTGGAGACTGCTCCGCTAGCTCCAGAGACTGCTCCGCTAGCTCCAGAGATTGCTGGGCTGCCTCCAGAGACTGCTGAGCTGCCTCTACCTGCCACTTCTTTATTACTAATTCGTCAATGGCAGTGCCGGATAATATCACATTTAACGTGTCTTCAGCTCTGATTAAATCCTCCTCGGCTCTGGCTACTAACCTTGACCAGTACTCCTTGTCCTCATCTGTGGTAGCATCCGCGAGTTTATCGTGAGCAAATTTCACAGAATACTTGGCTTTATCTACATTCGCCTGGGCAACCTCAATCTCCGGCCACTGAAACACAGTTGCTTGGTACCGAGCAATTTTGGCATTTTCCAGGTTTATCTCTGCCTGGGTTACGGCTACCTGTGCCTGGGTTACGACTACCTGTGCCTGGGTTACGGCTACTTGTGTTTGAGTGTAAGCTATCTTTGCCTGGGTTACGGCTAGTTCTAGGGTCTCAGTCTCAAGATTAGCGAGCACCTTTCCTTCACTGGCCTCATCACTCTCCTCAACATATATCGTATCTACTCTACCAGCAACACCAAAGGTTAGTTTCATCTCATTAGAAATCTCTATATTACCACTGCCCATAACCGTAACAGTCAAATCACCCCGCGTCACCTCAATCGATTTTTCAGTAGCCTCCTCCTTACCGCCAAGCGGATTACAGGCGGTAACGCTAGCTAAAACCAGACATAACAGTAGAACAATTACTATTCGCCAAACTTTCACCTTAAAGCCTCCGTATTAAAAAGAGTGATTTATATTTAGCTCATCCCTAGTGGGTTACCTTGCTTCCAACTTGTTTTTCTTATGCTCTTGCTCCCAGCGCTCCAGCAGGGCAGGGAATTCCCGTTCAAAGAAGATATACATGTGATGCATTTCCTCCAACCACTGGCGATTAAAGTGATCTTTGTCCTCAATTAACTCCAGTCCACGTTCGATAAGTTGCCGAAAGACGGTCATCTGGACCAGACTTTCCTGAATCATCTGATGCCAGGAGCTACCTTTGATGCGGAAATAGTCGCGACGCTGACCCGGAAGGCTGAGCCGCTCGATTAGACCGAGCCGGATGAGAAGTCGAGTCATGGTGCTGATTGAGCCCTTGCTGGCTAGCAAGGCTTCGACCAACTCACCCGTGGTTTGGTGTGGTGGGTCAGATATCATAAGCCAGCCAAGAATACGCCCTGCCATTCGAGGCATGCCGCTCTGTTCAAAGAAGATGCCGACTTCTTCCGCAAAATTCTTTTCTTCTACTTGTCGCTTGTTGTTCATCCCGCACCTCTTTAAAGGTTTGCTACCATATGTACTATCATTATAATATGTATCGTATGTTTAGTCAAGACTAAAAGTATTTAATTTTTATGAATCCTTTCAAAATAGTTAGGACACCTCAAGTGGTCTATACATTTGAAATACAGGTTCAGGGCAAAAGATATGCAATCAGTTGAAGCAGAATAACGGCTACCATCGAGGTGAAGTCAAACATGCCTACTCTGGGTATAATGCGGCGCAGCGGTGCCAGAATCGGCTCAGTGACCCGATATAGTATATTAACCAGTATATTGGTCGGTTGAAGTGAAAACCACGACAGGATGACTCTAGCAAATATAAGCAGAGTGAGCACTTCACACAGAACGCTGAGAAAGTTAAATAGAAATGTCATTATTGCTCACCTCCTAATCTCTTGGCTTTATTATAGGCAGCGCTCACTGCTTGCGTCAGCAGATTGGCAAACCCCCCTTTCTCTAACTCAAGTAGAGCTTCAGCCGTGGTGCCACCGGGGGAAGTAACCATTCTGCGCAATTCTGTAGGCTCCTTACCTGACTTTTGGATAAGGTGAGCTGAACCGAGCATTGTCTGTAGCACCAGTTCCTGTGCCACATCGTGGGGAAGACCAATGTGTACCGCAGCTTCAACTAATACCTCAACGAAAAGGAAGAAGTAAGCCGGGCCACTGCCACTTACCGCAGTAGCCATGTCAATATACTTTTCATCATCAACGTAAATTTCCTTACCTATAGCACCAAGAATAGCACTTGCCCACTCTCTTTGCTGCTCATCTACCTCGGCAGTAGCTGTCCACACGCTCATGCCTTCACCAATCTGGGCTGGTGTGTTCGGCATAGCCCGAACTATATGCCTGTGGTTTAGCCCATGACGCAAAATGTCAATTCTTGCCCCAGCAATGATGGATAATACCAGTTGAGTAGACTTAAGCTGCCCACTAAGCTCAATCATTACCTCGGCTAGGTTCTGTGGTTTGATGGCCAGAACCACCACTTCGCCTCTGTCTACTGCCAGCCGATTATCGCTTATCACGGCCACACCGTATTTCTGCTCAAGATGCTGGCGGCGAATCTCATTAATTTCGCTGATGGATATATCCTGGGGCAGACTCAGCCCCTTATCCAGAATGGCTGACACCATTGCCTCCCCCATATTCCCACCACCAATAAATGCTATTTTCATCCCGTTATGTTCTCTCCTTGTCCTTTGGGTAGACGATCTCAGAGAAGAGCCGGATGCAATCAACGACTATCTCAACAGCATAACCCCTTGCTAGCTCGGCTAATCTCTTGTCAAACATCTCCATTGGGGGTATATCCAAATCTGGATATCCATAGGTTGCTGGTATCTTGCAACTATCCAAGATTGTTGAACCTATTACAATCCTAGGGACTCTTTCTTTAAACCAATCGGGGGTTTCCTTTATCAATCCTAATTCTTTGCTGACCTCATGCTGCGGTGGAAACCTTCTCCCATATAGTGATAAGATACTCTTGATGGATAGTTCAACGCAATCTCGGTATAATTCTATGCATTTTGAGTAGTCACCCTTTTCTAACCGCTCGTCTCCCAAGTTTAAATTCACCATGGACTGGACTCTATAGGACTCTGGGATTTTGCGTTTGGTTATTTTAGACAAAGCGTCTCCTCTTTGGCTCTACTACGAAGTCCCTGCTTCCCAGACC
>SDBU01002088.1_pt1 | contig 27235 bp, 22 predicted proteins | sample 2277071 | NCBI WGS metagenome assembly SDBU01 (sample SAMN10397929, study PRJNA504765) | marine sediment metagenome | isolation source: marine sediment core GS08_GC12, 126 cmbsf | place: Arctic Ocean: Gakkel Ridge, Loki's castle | collected 2008 | reverse complement strand
TATCCATATCCATGATGATCACATCCGGGGCGTCTTCAGAGATATTCGTCCAGTTTTTTCCGCTGTCTATGCTGACAAATACGCCGTAGTCCGTACCGATATAGAGCACATTTGGATTGTCGGGATCTTCATTGATATCACGTACGGGATTCATCATTCCACTGCTGATATCCTCCCAGGTTTCACCCATATCCCGTGTGACGTAGATATAGGACGTGTCCTCGGTGTGTGACCGGTAGCCGGAATAGGTGACATAACACACATTGACGTCATGGTTGGAGGGCTCGACTCGGGATACCCAGTGATCATAGGGCAGCACGGCGCCTTTGGGATGGTCTTTCTTCAATTTCCCTGAGCTGTCATAGAATTTGTCCGTAATATTGATCCAAGTGACACCGGCATTCTTGCTCAGTTGTAAATTGCCGTCGTCCGTTCCGGCCCAGAGAAAACCGGGTTTGACGGGGGATTCGGCGAAGGTATAAACAGTGGCCCACTGAAGATTTGTTTTCTTGGATTCTGCAAGTTTTGTTTTATCAGCTTTGCTGAGGTCCGGGCTGATGGTTTCCCAAGTGCCGGGTTCACCGCGCTTGTAAGATCTGTGAACATACTGTGAAGCGATATAGACAATGCCCGGATTGTGGGGGGAAAGGTGAATGGGGGCGTCCCACTGGTATCTTTGAGCAGGTTTTCCGGCTTCATTTTCTTCAGGAGTATTACGTACTTGTAGCCTTGTCGTCTGCCCTGTCTTCAGATTCATCCGGCTCGAGACGCCGAACTGGCTCTCAAAATAGATGAATTCGGGATTCCACCAGTCACGGATAACATAGTATCCATCTCCTGAGGGAAGATAGGTCCAATCCGCAGGAAAAACACCGTAGGAATTTCGATTCCGGGACGGTCCCATCCAGCAGCCGTTATCCTGTGTGCCGCCCATGACATTGTAGGGGAACTCGCTGTCGACCGAAACATCATAAAACTGCTGGGCGCTGATGGTTTCTTTCTGGGACCAGTGTTTACCGCCGTCCCAGGTTTCAGACACACCACCGTCATTTCCGTTGAGGATATGATTGGAGTTGAGGGGGTCGATCCAGATGCCGCGTGTATCGACATGAGCCTTCTTATTTCCATTCCATGGAGCGGCCTTAAAGGTTTTTCCTCCGTTGTCCGAAAACATGACACGGACTTCAACGGCATAGAGTTTGTTTTCGTCGTTGGGGTCCACTTCGATGCGGCCTGCATAGCCAGCTTCGATTCCGTTGATCACAGCGCTTCCGCCTGAGATTTTGTATTCCGTCATCTTTTTCCAGGTTTCTCCCAAATCGTCCGATCTGTAAATCACTCCATTTTTGGTGATGGGTTCCATCTCGGCAAAAGCCCCGCCGTAGAGGAGCTGCAGGATATATCGGTTGATCACCTGGTAGCGTCCTGCGGTATTTTTATCTTCTTTCCCTTCTTCTGTGGCTTCAGGTTTTGGCATATCCAGTACTTTTTGAAGCTCGTCCATCATGTCCAGAATATCTTTATTGTCTTTATAAGCCTTACGGGCTGTCTTGATAAAGGCAGATAAGTCGATACCAATTTTAGTTTGAAATTCCTTGTCTTTGATGAATTCATTGAGTTTTTCGACCAGAGCGCCTTGATCTTCAGTTTGGATGTGTTCAAACTCGACTAATTTTGCTAGGGTGGAATTGATTTTAAAGGATTTGAAATTATCAAAAGAAGAACCATCCTTGAATAATCTTCTTGTTCTGAAATTTGCACGGTTATCCCGTAAATCAAATCCCAGATTGACTTTTTCGTCCATGCGGACATAGACGATATTCGGATTTTTTGGATAAATTGCCAGACCATTCCATCCCGATTTGATGTTCATGGGAAGGCCTTCTGTCAGTTTTTTCCACGTTTTCCCACCATCTGTAGATTTGTAGAGGAAATTTCCCGCTTGTTTGTCGATAAAAGTCCAGGCTCTGCGGTATGTTTTGTAGCCGGAAGCGATGATGATATCGGAATTGGTAGGATGCAGCACAAAGTCTCCCACCCCTCGGTCTTTAAGATCAAGAACTATATCCCATGTTTCACCGCCATCTATAGTCTTGTAGAGGCCGCGCTGATAGCCTTCCATATCGTTGTTATAGAGTTCGCCTTCCGCGGCCACATAGACGATGTCTGGATTTTTATCATCGACGGCGATTCGGGGGATATAATAGCTCTTTTCGAGGCCGATGTGTGTCCATGTTTTCCCTGCATCCGTTGATTTCCACATACCGTTACCGTGGGACGACGAACGGGCATGCATGGCTTCTCCTGTCCCCATATATACGATGTTGTGATCAGATTGAGCGACATCGATATTGCCAATACTCATGTTGCCGTACTGGTCAAATATCGGGACAAAAGAAATTCCTCCATCTTCTGTTTTCCAGACTCCTCCTGAAGCCGTGGCCACATAATAGATTTGGCTCTGACCATTGGGGACTGCAAAATCCGTGATCCGCCCTGAAAAGGTCCAAGGGCCGATGTGACGCCAGCTAAAGACATTGAGGTCTTTAGTTGTCACAGAACTTTGTGCAAAAATATGACCGGTCCCGAGAACCATAAGGCATAATGTTGTGAGCAGTAAAAATCGATAAAATTTCATAATTCCTCCTGTTTTAGTATAATTTGAGTTTTGAAAAGTAAGAGCTAAATAATATATTCTGATTTCATGATTACTTCAAGCAAAAACTGGAGTTTGAAATCATCCCCATTTCCATAATTTTTAATCACTATACGAAAATTTGCTGATTATAAATCTTTTTTTTGTTGAATTCTAACTCAAAAATCGGAACAATAAGGAAAACATGAAAAGTTTTTTTTCGATTCGGAGGTTTACAATGAAATGTTTTTCTAAAGTTCTATTTCCAATAATCGTGATTTTGGTTTTTTCCGGTTATGCTTTAAATGAATCCCCAAAAGTGGATGGGAATATGGTGGCCAAAATCCGGGAAGAGGGTTTTCAACACTCCCAGGTTATGGAAATCGTTGGGTATATGACCGATGTGCTGGGTGCACGGCTGACTCTTTCAGAAGATATGAAGCGCGCCCAAAATTGGGTTAAAAACAAAATGGGGGAGATCGGTCTCGTCAATACTGTCATCGAACCGTTTATGGACTATGGCGTTTCATGGGACAATGAGTATTTTTCGATCCATATGCTCGAACCAGATTACCAACCAATGGTTGGATTTCCTCTATCTCATACACCGGGCACAGAGGGCAAGGTTACAAGCTTTACTATTATTGTTGAGATTAAAACAAAAAAGGATCTTGATAGATTTCGCGGTAAATTATCGGGCAAGATCGTTCTATCCACTCCTCCGGCTGAAATCGACCTTAACCGGATGGCACAGGCAACTCCTCGGAGGAGCTCTGAAGATCTTAAGCAAATCGAAGAACAGGTCATTCCTCAACCTCAGCGTCGTAGGGTGCCGCCGCCGCCACCCAATCCTGATCTTTTGAAGTCCACAGAAATAATTGAGTTTTTTAAAACCGAAGGAGTTCTTGCCGTACTCGAATGCAGAAGTGGCAGACCGGGTCTTGTCCGTGGATTTTCACGTCCTGGTACAAAAGACGATGGGTGGTCACTAGAGGGGAACCTGGCCTCCCTGCCTATCATTGCCGTAACTCCCGAGCACTACAACCGGATGTACAGAATCCTGAAAAGAGACATTCCTGTTAAGATCGAGCTGGAGGTCCGCAACCGTATGGGTGATCATGCAGAAAAAGCTAACAATGTCCTGGGGGAGATTCCCGGGACAGACCTGAAAGATGAGGTAGTGATGATCGGTGCCCATTTTGACACATGGCATGCCAGCCCAAACGCCAGTGATGACACGGCAGGATGTGCGGTGGCTCTTGAAGCCGTACGCATTCTCAAAGCGATTGACGCTCAGCCACGACGAACGATCAGAGTGGCTCTTTGGGGAGGAGAGGAGCAGGGCCTCCATGGTTCTCGTGAATACGTCCATAAATACTTCGGGAATCCCAAAGATCCCGACATCGGCATCAAGCCGGGATACGATAAGTTTTCCGTCTATTTTAACCAGGACTACGGAGCCGGGGCATTCCGGGGAATTTATCTCCAAGGGAATGAATTTGCCCGTCGCATTTTTACTTCATGGATGGAACCCCTACAAGATCTTGGTTTTACAGCCATTTCGATCCAGAGTGTTGGCAGTACGGACCATGTTTCATTTGATAGGGTTGGTCTTCCAGGTTTTCAGTTTATCCAGGACCGTATTCCCGGGACAGCCGGTCACACAAATCTTGATTTTCTTGACACTTTGCAATCTGATGACCTGATGAAGAATGCTGTGATTATGGCCGTCTTTGCTTATCATGCAGCCATGAGTGACGAACGAATGCCAAGAGAAACGATAGTCCGCTAACCATCGGGCGTATATTTATTTAATTTATTTTTTAAGAATAATATTAATAATTATTATTACTATAGACATTATAGATATAATGTGAGTAAATAATGAAAAAATGGATGCGGTTTTTTCAAAAGTGATATTAATAAGGAGTGAACAATGAAAAAAACGTTAAGTTTAATGGGTCTTTTAATTTTGGTTCTGGTTGCATTTGGCTGCGGCGGGGGAGAAAAGGTTTTGCCAGAAATGAAAGAATTCATGGCAGGATTTGATGGAACCTATCAGGCAGTTGAATCTGTGCTCGAAAAGTTTGCACCTGGAGTGGACGATCAGGACATGGATATTTATGACCTGAAAAGTCCTAAAATTGTCAGTACGGAGGAACAGGGTGACCAAGTGTGCTATACAATGGAAGCAAAGGCTGGAATAACAATCCGAACGTATGTCCTCTGCTGGAAAGAAGGGAAAATTGTATCTATTGCCGATAAAGGTATGCGCTAAGTAAAATGAAAAAACGGTATTTTTCAACAGTTACAACTTGGTTTCTCACGCTTTGTCTTGTTTTTCTTCTAGGTGGGGCATTGAGTTATGGTGTCCAGGACGAAGATAAAACCGGTTTCCGTGCTGTAAAGATAGATACCGGATACTGGGTGATCGAAGCCAGGATCAGTTTTAATGCCAAGGCAATTAATGTGGCCTTTAACCATCCCAACACTGGAACAAAGAAAATAGAAGCTGGACAGCAGGTGATGGGCATCAATATTGCCATTTATAATCCCAGCGATAAAGACATTAAAGTTCGCCGCAATGATTTTCTCATCAATGATGCCGTGATCAATCACTTTATTGTGCAGGAAAAGACCACTCAACCTCTTGTTGTGACGGTGGCTACAGGGGAAGCCATCGGGATTACGAATTACTATATTATGGACGCCGGATTGCAGGATATTAAGAGCCTTAAGGTCGTCTATTCTTCGGTTGATAAGACGTTAAAAAAAATACAGATAGGTATTCCTCTCATTCAAGAAAAAACAGAATAAGCTCCATCCTCCTGGTTATTAGATCATTTTTTTAGAGGAATTGGATTGGGAAGGAACTTTTTCGGAAATTTAGCAACGACTGTGTAGTTTGGGTCTACGACATTGGCCACTTGTGCTGATCCAAGCTGTGACAGCAGTTGGAGGGCTTCCCAACGGTCAAATCCATAATCTGACTCGAGCCATTTGACCATTTCGACATGAGCGATCCGGAATGCGTCAAGAAGAGGACGGATTGAACCGGCCACCATTATAAATTCATCATTCTCCAACCGCGGCCAGGCGATCTTGTAGTCCTTAATAAGTTCTATCTGCATAAAAACATCTGCGGATGTTTCAATGCCGCTTCCCGTGATCTCTCCATCTCCTTGCAGGGCGTGGACGTCTCCGAAATAAAAGTAAGCCCCTTCGTGGAAAATGGGAAGATAGACGGTGGCCCCTTCGCAGGCCTCTGAGGTGTCCATATTGCCGCCGAAATTATAGGGCACACCTCCTGGAATGGCTTGGTCACCGGGAGGGGCTGTGGCCAACCGGCCCAACATGGGATGCAGCTCGACTTGAATCTTTTCCATCCGGCTGTTTGGAAGGTCCAGGGTAGCTGTTTTTTCCTTGGTGTTGATTTTCCAGATAAACTTTTTTGATGGAACCGGATCATGAAGCATGGGAGTGGTCGCGGTGGCAGTAAGCGATCCATAGACTGTTGACGTGCCGGATCTTCCTGTTGAGATATTGAGCCGGATCTTTAAAATTTTGATGACAAGGGTATCTTCAGGAGTTGCGCCCTCAATATAGATGGGGCCGACTTCTCCCGGCCAGGGACCGTCCTTTTCCGTGAAAAAATCGGAGTACAGTGTGTTTGTCTCCAGGATATCTCCAGGTTTTATGGACAAGACAGGTTCCCGTTTTGCATATGTATGATAGCCCTTGGTCGCCTTGAATTTGTGGATATCAGCAGATGCGAAATTAAAAGAAATGATCAGAACTAAAAACGTAATTACAAATTTGATTTTCATGAATCTTCCTCCATAAACATAGATATCCCTTCCTGAATTATTCGTAAAAACTACCGAATTTGTGAATAATTGAAGGCTTATTTTCCGATCATAATATGCTTTGAAACAACACCTCCGCGTGTGGACGTGTATTTGATGGTGCATTCCGTGCTGTTTATGCCGTTGAGCCGGAGTTTGAATGTCACTTTAACAGTGTCGTTTCCGGGTATTCGATCGATATCTGCATAATTTAGAATCCTTGAAGGCTCGAGCATTTCAACTTTAGATTTTTCCCGTGGCTCCTGCCGCTCGGCCGGCTGCTGTCCTCTTGTGCCCATGCCCCCGAATCGACCTCTTTGCGATCTGCGCACCGGCAGCATTCCTTTGGGGAATTCCAGGGTGATTCTATCTGGACGGACAATTTTAACAAGCTGGGCCTGCTTGAGAGCCGTGGGGAGAAAACCTTTATTTTCCACTTCGATGTCTATGGTGAATTCACCGTCTTTACCTTTGATTTGAGGCTCATGGATCACAATCTCGGGAAGACTGCCTGCAAGCATCAGGTTGAATCGGGCCTCTTTTTCGATCCATATTTCAAGAAGTTCGGGAGGCGGATTTTGTCGGATAAATTTTGAATCCCAACCACCGACTTCCACTTCACCGTATTCAGGATGAATCACCTTGGTCCATTCCCTGAAGCGGCTTACAGACAGCTCTTTATCGTTGTACTGGAATCTATCCCAGTCGTCGGATGTGCCGTCTCCATCATAATCGCCGACACGCCCACCATTCCAGAGTTCGTCACCATACCAGATAGAACCATAATACCAGTATCCGAAATCCGGGCTGTGTCCGAATAGGGGGCGACCTCTGCCGTAGTCCTGATACACATCTCCGGCTCTTTCATATCCGGATATTTTGCGTCCTTCGTCGTCAAAGTGTTTATACAGTGCAAGATCTTCAGGATACATGCGTTCCTCACTGGGAGATGTCGATGGGGGTCTGAGGTGCATAGGTACTGTGGTGTCCATTGTATTCATGATGGAAATATTCGGGTGTTCAAGCAAGAACACGACAAGAGATCGTGTTTCCGGTTCTGAGAGAGGGTAGGCTCCGGCTCCTCTCTGAGTCCAACCACGGCCCGTAGCTTCCTCCATGGGACGCCAATTCTCTGGGTAATTTCTGTGAAGGTCAAGCCCTCCCACGCCGTCTTCATTGATTCGTCCGTCTCCGTCATTGTCTATGCCTTCAGACATCACATTGTAGTCGCCTTCTCCATTACTTGCTCGAGTCATCATCCGCCCTTTGGGATCTCGAGGATCTATTATAAAAGCTCCTTCTCCTTTAGGTACCTTGACGCGCATCTGCAGGCTTCGTCCATCACCGTCTAAATCTTCGGATGGATCCTCATCCAGGAGTCCGTCTCCATCATTGTCATATGGGCGGATGGTGCTGCGGAGGCTTTGAGCTGTCTGTAAATAGAGCAGGCTGCCGTCCGGATTGTTTTTCGGGCGGAAATAAAAGGCAAATTTATCCAAGAGCCGTGTTATTTCGGGATCGTTGCTGTAATTCTTCAGCATATAGTCAAGCATCCAAAAAGCGGATTCAGCGGCTGTGACTTCACCTGCGTGGCGGTTTCCGTCAATGAACATGGCGGGTTTATCCGTGTCTTTTCCTGTCTTTTTGTTTGTTACAGTGAGCTGGTAGATATCCCGTCCACCAAAACTTTTTGCGGCGACATATAGATCGACAAGATCGGGATAGTCTTTGGCCCACTTTTTAAACCACCAGACCATCTCGGTGTAGGTATGGTAGTGTTTAAAGTCCAAAACTCCCTCTTGAAGCGGTTTTATTTCATCATAAAAACTTTTTGGAAAAAAACTCGGTCCATGGCGAAATCCCTCGACTGTCCAATATTTTGTTTCTTTTTGTCTTTCAGATTGATCTTGTGCGTGGATCAAACAGAATGAAAATACAACACAGCAGAGTGAAGCTGAAATTAAAAGAATCCTTTTTTTTGTTTTGCTCAATTTGTTCTCCTTATTTAGCCTGAACTATTCATAAAAAATGTCGATGTTTATTCAACACAAGCAATATCATAGTTTTACCTTGGTTTTCTGGCTAATCACTCTAAATATTCCTTCTTCCATGTCCCTTCTATTCATAGTCGACATTTTTTACCTTTCAGGCGAGCCAATTTAACCGCATCTGCTTTGTTGCGACGGATTTGCGGTGAAATACCACAGCTTCATCCGCCGCGCCTCGCATCTACGGCAACCTTGACTCGTGAATAATCCAGGTTAGTAATGGAATGAACATATCATACGAAAAATGATGTGGTCAATAGAAAATACCAAAGGGGATTAGCGGCTTACAAATAGTTGAGTTCTTTTTAAGCCGTAACGATGCCTAGGGGTTTGCGCATTTTCCATTTGCCTCGTGTGAAATCAGGGAATTCGATGGACGTGCTGTTTGCGGCTATAGATTTTTCACTCAAAGCTACGACGGCGCTGATTGTGGCTCCATCATACACGTCCGAATCGGTGGGTTTGCCCTCCCTGAGACACTGAATAAGGCGGTAGTCCTCGATAAAATCCATTCCTCCGTGTCCGGCACCCTCAGCCTTTTCTTCAAGAGATGTCAGAAGAGGATGTTTATACTGTTCGGCGTATTCGGAAAGGTCTGCCCATATGTGGCGCCGCGAAGTTCCTTCAATGAAAATTTTCTGTTCGGGATATTTCCGTGCCAGCCCCCGTGTCCCCTGGATCAAAATTTTGCGGCTGTAAGGACGTGGAGAGTTGGTGTCGTGGGTGATTAGAATGGACTGGCCCTTGTTTGTTTTTATCAGAGTAGAAATCACATCCCCCAATGCATAATCCGTTTTGGCTAAAGGATGATCTTTTCCATGCCGTTTGATGGCTTCCAGTTTTAGACTGAGCGATGGGCTGGGACTGCTCATAGAAACGAGGTATTCGAATTTGTTTCCGCGTGTGATATTCATCCACTGGGAGACCGGGCCGAAACCATGAGTTGGGTAGAGGTCGGCATTGCGTTTGATGGAATACTGAAGACGCCAGTCGGGAGGATAATAGGCCTCTCCGAACTTCCAGCCCCTCAGGTCGTGCAGATAACCGCATTCTGCATGAAGCAGCTCACCGAACAGGCCTTGACGCACCATATTCAACAGCATCAGCTCGATCTTATCATAATTGCAGTTTTCCATAGTGCAGCAGTGTTTTTTAAATTTTTCTGAGGTCTCAACCAGTTCCCAACACCCCTCTATCGTAATGGCACCGGGAACCTCTGAGGCCGCGTGTGCGCCAGTTTGCATGGCTTTAACCGAGATAGGGACATGCCATTCCCATGGGGTGGCATTGTAGACCAGATCCAAATCTTCGGTATCACACATGCGTTTAAAATCTTCCGTACCTTTCGTATAGGCGGTTGGCTTTGGTTTTTCGGCTTTTTCACATTGCTCTTGAGCCCAGAGGGTCCGTTCTTCCCTGATGTCACAGACGGCTTTAATTTCGACTCCCTCGATGCGAAGCAGGTTCCGAAAATGGCCGCTGCCCTGGTTGCCAATACCGACATAAGCCACCCGAACCGTTTCAATGGGCATAGACACCGGATGTTCTATAGGATCTGTTTTTATTTGAGGCAAAGGGAAACTTCTTTTACTGTCGAGGGCCATTTTTCCTAAAGCTATTCCCAAACCTGCTGAACTGCTTTTTTTAAGAAAATCCCTGCGATTTAACTGTTTTTTCATCTTGATACCTCCTTTTTTCATTTAAAAATTAGGTTCTTCTCTCGATTAGTTGATGCACTCGAATCCTTGACCCCTTGACCCCTAGAATCCTTTGATCCTGCCACCTCACTACTCTCCCATCCCCTCTAGACTTTCCCCCTCCAGTCGAGCCACAATCACGGCTCCGCAGCTGTCGCTCCAGATATTGACGGTCGTGCGAAACATATCCAAAATCCGGTCTACAGCAAGAATGATAGCCACGCCTTCAAGCGGCAGGCCCACGGCTCCAAGGATGATGGACATCATGACCATCCCGCTCATAGGCACGCTGGCGGCACCGATGGATGCCAGCAGTGCAGTGATAACAATGATGATCTGTGCTGTGAATGTCAGCTCAAATCCGTAGACTTGGGCGATAAATATTGTTGCCACACACTCATAGAGAGCGGTACCATCCATATTGACTGTGGCCCCTATGGGAAGGGTGAAACCGGCGATTTTTTTTGACACTTTTGATTTGCCGGTCACGGCCTTCATTGTCAGGGGGAGTGTCACCATTGTGGAGCAGGTGGAAAATCCAAAAATTAAGGCTTGAGTCATTCCCTTAAAGTGTTTGATGGGATTGACTCTTCCAACAAGCACAAGCAAAAGGGGAAGATTGACGGTTGCATGAATAAGCAGTCCCATAATAACGACAATAAAATAGAAGCCCAAAGAGCGGAATGATTCAAAACCCGTTTTGGCGACAATCCTTGCGATAATGCCAAAAACGCCCAGCGGAGCACTCCAGACAACAAACAGTGTGAGTTTCAACATCACCTCAAAGGCAGCTTGAAAGAACTCACTCAGTTGAGCCTTGGGCTTTTCATTCAGTTTGGTAATAAAAAAAGCGAAAAGGATAGAAAAAAAAATAACCGGCAGGACTTCGCCTTGAGCCATAGAGGCGAAAGGATTTTCCGGAATGATATTGAGCAGTAAATCTTTTAGGCTCTGCTGAGAGGCCGTGATTAGAACAGGGACTTCTTCCAGACCGATATTTGCCCCGACACCGGGTTTTAAAAAATTGACCAAAATTTGTCCGGTCAGAATAGCCATCAGGCTGCTGATGATGTAGTAGCTGAATGTTTTTAACCCTAAACGGCCCAAGTGTCCGACTCCGACGACGGCGGATATGATGGACGTGATGATCAAGGGCATGATGGCCATTTTCAAGAGTCTTAGAAAAAGTTCTGCAAGTATTTCGGCAATAGGTAAAATTCCTTCACCAAAAATCCACCCTGCAGCGATGCCCAAGAAAAAGCCGATAAAAATGAAATGAGTCAGAGTAATCTTTTTATTTTTTATTTTCATACGCCGTTCTTGAATCTGAAAAGACCATATCATACCCAAAACAGTCAGGTCAATTCGATTTATTTGACTTAATATTTTAAAATATCAAAGACTTTAGAATTTTTTGCGTGTATGATGATGTGAAGAAAAAAGTGAAAAAAGCATTCATCAACGGCACTATACTGCAGTTTCTTATTCTTTTGGGATTGTGGCTTGTTTTGAGTGGCAAATATGACTGGCTTCATATAAGTTTTGGAGTGGCCTCTGCTCTTATTGTTACGGTCATCCAGCTGCGGATAAATAGATATCTTTACTATCAGAAAAAGATTGCTGATGAGCATTCTCTGAGCTGGAGCCGCCTGCTTCTCTATGTCCCTTGGTTGATCTGGCAGATTATTTTGTCCAGCCTTCAAGTTGCGTATGTTGTCCTGCATCCCCGGATGCCCATCAATCCCAGTCTTTTAAAATTCAAGACCAAACTCCCAAATATTGCCGCTAGAGTGATACTTGGAAATTCCATCACTTTAACTCCCGGTACTCTAACCATCAATATCGATGATGATGAATTTCTCGTCCATACGTTAACGGATGCATCTCATTCCGGAATAGTAGATGGTTCATTACCTAAACAGGTTGCAAAGCTCTATCATCGCCGGCCGACAACGGTCATAGATGACATACGTATAGAAAAGAGGGTCAAGTGGAAATAATGCACGATTTTTTCACTTACCTAGCCGTTGTTCTAGCTGTTATAATCTTTATCCCCCTGTATCGGGTCTTGACAGGGCCTCGGCTGATGGACCGCATGTTGGGTGCCGGAGCCATCGCCACAAAAACAATGGTCATCATTCTTCTCATGGGATTCATATTTGATCGTGAAGATATGTTCATTGATATTACACTGGCCTATGCGTGCTTAAATTTTATCACGGTGATCGCTGTGGCCAAGTATATCGAAACAATGACGCGCAAAAGATAATGAGTTTTTTTGATCTGCTGTCCATCCCATTGATCAGTGCGGGTGTTTTTTTCCTTCTCGTTGGAAGTATAGGCCTGATCCGGCTTCCAGATTTTTATTCACGAAGCCATGCTACCGGGAAGGCCGATACATTGGGAATCCTTCTAATTTTGAGTGGTTTCATTATGTTTGAGGGATTGACTCTAAATAGCGCAAAAATGCTGATTATACTGGTCTTTGTGGCGCTGACCAATCCTACGGCCACACATGCCCTGGCCCGGGCGGCCTTTTTCTTTGGTGTTAAACCAAGGTTTAAAGAAGATTCTACAAAAAAACAGGAAAAATAGATGCACTGGGAAATTGAAATCACTCTTCTTATTGTCCTGATCCTTGCGGCTTTGATTTCTCTCACGGTGCGCAATCTGCTCACGGCTGTCGTGACTCTCACCGTTTTCAGCTTCGCCGCAGCTCTGCTCTATATCGTCATGGGGGCCATAGATGTGGGATTTACAGAAGCCGTTGTCGGAGGGGGAATAACCGGTGTGTTATTCGTTGTGCTCATATTTAAAACATCCCGAAGGAGTTCTGATTGAAATACATTAACACCTTCATTTTATTCGTCTTCCTTTCTCTGTTGATCTATGCTTCAACCGGACTTCCAAATAGAGGGGACATCGACGCTGTCGTCAACCGGGATAGAAGTCCCTCCGGCACTCAGAATGCTTCTTCTTATTACATCCGTAATGCCTATAAAGATACTCATACGCCAAACATGGTCACAGCCATTTTGGCCGATTATCGAAGTTACGATACACTTGGAGAGGAAACAGTGATATTGACTGCTGGACTCATCTGTTTTTTACTTTTGCGGAAGAGGCGAAAAGACGATGAAGAGTAATGAAGATAATCCGATCACCACTTTGATCAGTTCGATCGTTTCTCCATTCATCCTTCTTTTTGGAATGTATATCATTGTCCATGGTCACTACAGCCCCGGAGGTGGATTTCAGGGAGGAACAATGCTGGCTGCGAGTGTTATTCTCTTACGCTTGGTGCTTGGGAGTGAGATCGGCCAGCTGCAGTTCAAAAGCACTTGGGGAACCCCTTTGGGATCGCTTGGGGTTCTGATCTATTTCGGTACGGGTTTGACGGCTGTTTTTTTTGGAGGTACGTTCCTCAACTATCATTTTTTACCCATAGCACAGGAAGCCTCTATGAAGAGGTCTTTTGGGATATTGTTTGTTGAGATTGGAGTTGGTCTGGCTGTGATGGCCATTTTAATTGCTATTTACGATGACTTACTAGGGGAGGAGCCCGATGATTGATGTTTTTGTAGGTCATTATTCCTACTGGTTTATTTTGGTGCTTTTGGTTATCGGTCTCTACGGGATAATTTTCAAAAAGAATCTTGTAAAGAAGGTCATTGGTCTATCTATTTTCCAGGTCGCCATCATTCTTTTTTATGTGGCCGGCGCATCCAAGTGGACCGCTACCGTTCCCGTGCTCGAACATGGTGTTCAACCGGAGGTTACGGTTCAGTACATCAATCCTCTTCCCCATACTTTAATGCTTACGGCCATTGTTGTTGGTGTCGCCATCAGCGGAGTGGCCTTTGCTTTAATTATCCGGATATACCGTAGGTACAGGACTCTGGATGAAGACACTCTTTTGAAGTACATGAATGATGATAAAGAATAACGCACCCGCGATGGCTCCATTGATATTCCTTTTTGCAGGAATCATTATTCCTTTGGTAGCCTTAAAATTCCGTTCTTTAGCCTACTATGTTGCGCTTGCTGCCACTCTTGCTGCCACCATCGTTTCCATATTCAATTTATTTTCTGTATTAGAAACTGGCCCGATCCGATATTATTTCGGAGGATGGCCTCCTCCGATTGGGATAGAATATGTCCTCGATCCGCTGTCTGCTTTTTTGACGGCTGTCATCAACGGGATTACTTTTATCGTGCTGATCCATGCCGGAAAAATAGTCGAAAAGGAAATCCTGGAACACAGGAGAGTCCCATATTATGCCCTTGTCATGCTGTTTCTCTGTGGCTGTAATGGAATTATTTTGACAGGAGATTTTTTTAATCTCTATGTATTCCTGGAGATCTCGTCCTTGGCTCTCTACGGCATGGTTGCCGTAGGGAACAAAAAAGCTCCTATTTCTGCCTTCCGCTACCTGATTATGGGGACGGTTGGTGGTGGATTCTATCTTCTTGGAGTGGGTTTTCTTTATTTTCATACAGGCTCCCTCAATATGGCTGATATCAAAGAGATTCTTCCGGTTCTGGGAACGAATCCTGTGGTGATTGTGGCCTTATCCCTGATGATCCTGGGTTTGGGCATCAAGATGGCCCTTTTTCCACTTCATGGGTGGCTTCCTGATGCCTACACTCATGCTCCCTCGGCATCGTCTTCGATCATGGCTCCAATAGGAGTGAAAATCGGGGCCTATGGGATTCTCCGTATTCTCTTATTTGTGTTCGGAATAAAATTTGTAACACAAGTTTTTCCGATCGCTCAAATAATTACATGGTTGTCCGCAGCCGGTATTATCTACGGATCAATCATGGCCATTTCTCAGGACGAGATGAAAAGGATGCTGGCCTACAGCAGCATTTCTCAGATAGGTTATATCGGACTCGGCATCGGCCTTGCCAATCCCTTCGGGATTATTGGTGCCGTTCTTCACATCTTGAATCATGGATTGATGAAAGCCTGTTTGTTTTTGGTTGCCGGGAATTTTCGTATGAAGCTGGGCCACTCGAATATTAATGACTTTAATGATACTTTGCGGAAAAAGATGCCGTGGACGACAGCGGCTTTTGCTGCCGGGGCCTTGGCCATGGTCGGTATCCCCCCAACGGTTGGGTTTTTCAGTAAATGGTACCTTGTTCTCGGTACGATAGAAAATAAAAGCTGGCATTTCTTGGTCGTCATCCTCTTAAGCAGTCTGCTGAATGCTGTTTACTTTTTTCGTATTATTGAAAAAATATATTTTAAATCCCAACATGGAAGTCAGGTGAATGAGGAGAAACAACCTATAAAAAGGAGTGAAGTCACGGCCTCCATGCTTGTCCCGACTCTTGTTTTGGCCGTTGCACTGTTTATCTTCGGGCTTTTGAATACGTTAATTGTGAAAGGTGTTTTGATGAAAGTCCTGCCGCCTGGGATGTGATATCCGTGATGAATATATTGGATATTTACACATCGGCCGTTCCACTGTATGCGGTACTGGTGTCTCTTGCCGCTGTCCCTCTTATCATTTTAAGCGCTAAAAGACCAAACCTCAGGGAATTCTGGACTATTTCAGCTGGATTTGTCAATTTCATTCTGGTTCTGTCTCTGCTTCCGGGTGCTCTTCAGAACCGGGTGGCGACCGTTCACCTTTTCGAGATTACTCCAAATATTCAATTGGCTTTGAAGGCGGATGCGGTGGGTGTATTTTTTGCTATCGTGGCTTCGGGCTTATGGATTCTTACTTCCTTTTTCTCCATAGGATATATGCGGGGTTTGGGAGAACATAAACAGACCCGGTATTATTCCTATTTTGCGGTCTGCATTTCATCAACTATAGGCATCGCTTTTGCCGCGAATCTGGTGACCTTTATCCTTTTTTATGAAATCCTGACCATTGCCACCTATCCTCTTGTCATCCACAAGGAAACCAAAGAGGCAATTTACGCCGGACGAAAATATTTGGCTTACACTCTGACCGCTGGTGTGTTTTTGATCGCCGCTGCCGCATGGACCTACCAATTAAATGGAAACCTGGATTTTGTCCCCGGAGGACTGCTCCAGGGACTCGGTCTGACAACCAGTACTGCTGTGCCTCTCTTTTTTCTTTTTATTGCGGCTGTTGGTGTCAAGGCCTCCATTATGCCTTTACACGGCTGGCTCCCAACGGCTATGGCCGCGCCCACTCCGGTCAGCGCTCTCCTGCATGCAGTGGCCGTGGTCAAAGCCGGAGTGTTTGGAATAATCCGCGTGTCTATGTTTATCTTCGGGCCTGATATTATGGTGCAGTTCGGTTTAGACACGGTTCTTATTGTTTTTGCAGTGGCCACCATTTTGGCAGGATCATTTCTAGCTCTCAAACAGGATAATCTCAAGAAGAGGCTGGCTTATTCGACGGTTGCACATCTGTCGTACATTGTGTTGGGTGTGGGGATTATGAGTTCGACGGCTTTGATTGGAAGTCTGCTTCACATTGCATTTCATGCTACGATGAAGATCACTCTGTTTTTTTGTGCAGGGGCGATCTATGTCCATTTACATAAGGAGAATATCAGTGAGATGGATGGGATTGGAAAAGCCATGCCATGGACAATGGGGGCCTTTACCATAGCGTCAATGGGATTGGCGGGGATCCCACCCATTAACGGATTTATCAGCAAATGGTATCTCGGTGTTGGTGCAGCCGAGTCCGGACAGCTCCTTCTTATTGTTGTGCTTGTGATCAGCGGTATTCTCAATGTGGCCTATTTTTCACCCATCGTGTACCGATCATTTTTTCGAAAAGGAAAAGAGCAGGAAAACCATAAAAAAGAAAAATCCGCCATGGTTGTTCCACTTGTTATAACCGCCTGCCTTTCTGTTCTTTTAGGCCTCTTCCCAAATTTGTTCTTCAGTTTTTTCAGGCTAGCCGTTCAGGCCGTCACAGGTATTTTCGGAGGACCTCTGCCGTGAAAAAATGGGCCATTTTGATTCTTTTCCTTCTGGCACTCCTGTCCCTTTATGCTGAGCTGGGGCATCCTGTTGATCCCGGACATGGACACTGGTGGAACAAGATTCCTGGATTTTTTATTTTTTTTGGATTGTTGGGATGTATTCTCCTCATCCTTGTGGCCAAGGCACTTGGGAAATTTTGGCTGATCAGAGACGAAAACTATTACGATGATAAATAATCTGGTTATTCCCCCGGCTTTAGTGATGGTGGTTGGAGCTTTGTTGATCCCCTTCGTCCCAAAAAAAATGCGTTCCGTGGCCTTTATGTTTTTTCCCTTTGCTGCATTGCTCTATGTCTGGACCCTCCCTGTGGGGACAACACTTGTCGCTCATGTTTTGGATTATGAACTGATCCTTTGCCGTGTGGATGCCTTAAGCCGGATTTTTGGAATTATTTTTGCTTTTATCGCATTTGCAGGAAGCGTATATTCCCTTCATTTAAAAGAAACTTTCCAACATTGTGCGGCCCTTCTTTATGCTGGAAGCGCTCTGGGTGTGATTTTTGCCGGTGACTTTTTTACACTCTTCATCTATTGGGAAATTATGGCCGTAGCTTCGACAATTCTCATCTGGGCCAGACGGAACAAAGATTCAAAAAAAGCAGGTTTCCGTTATCTCATCTATCACGTGTTTGGCGGCGGAATTCTATTTATGGGCATTTTGATGCATTTTTCAGAAACCGGGAGTCTTTCAGTGACTCCATTGACCCAGGGAGGTCCTCTTTCTTCTTGGCTGATACTCCTGGGCGTGATCATCAATGCCGCGGTTCCTCCTTTTCATACCTGGCTGGCCGATGCGTATCCTAAGGCTACTATCACCGGTGCGGTGTTTCTCAGTGCTTTCACCACGAAAACAGCGGTTTATGTTCTTATTCGTATTTTTCCAGGCTGGGAGATTCTTCTTATTTTGGGGACAATTATGACCCTGTACGGTGTTATTTTCGCTGTCCTGTCTAACGATATCCGCGGAATACTCGCCTACCATATTATAAGTCAGGTTGGCTACATGGTTGCAGGGGTCGGCCTGGGTACGGAAATGGCTCTAAACGGCTCTGCAGCCCATGCGTTCAGCCATATTCTCTATAAGGCTCTCTTATTTATGGGGGCGGGTGCTGTCATCTATGCGACCGGGGAGAGCAAACTGACAAAATTGGGAGGCCTTCACAAAAGCATGCGGCCGGTTTTGATCCTCTATATGGTGGCCGCATTTTCTATATCCGGATTTCCTCTCTTTAATGGATTTATCAGTAAATCCATGATAACGACAGCAGCAGGGGGGTCCCACCAGGAGCTGGCCATGCTCCTTATGCTCTTAGCTGCCGTTGGGACTTTTCTCAGTGTCGGGATTAAGCTGCCCTATTTTACATGGATGACCGAACATAAGGGTAAGGGATTGAAAACAAAAAAAATACCTAGCAATATGATTTTTGCCATGGGCTTAGTGGCATTTTTTTGCTGCCTTCACGGCATAATGCCTTCTCTCCTCTATAAACTCCTTCCTTATCCCGTTCATTTCGAGCCCTATACTATCCCGCATTTGGTTGAAAGCGGACAGATCCTAATTTTTACTTTTGTCGGTTTCTGGCTGTTTAGAAAGAAACTTCGTCCCCACGCAGCGATCACCCTGGATTTGGATTGGTTTTTTAGACGGTCGGCCGGCCTATTCCGTAAGATCTTTGTAGAGGGAATAGATTCATTTTTTAAATGGACGACCGACCGGACGATGGCTCTTGTCGGGAGAAGCGCAAGATTGGCTAAAAATCCGGGGGCATTATTTTCCAGAGACCAAACCCCATCGACCTATTCTCCCGATACGTCCAGGCCTCGGATGCAGTCCATCCTGATTTTCGTTCTTCTTACTTTCATTATCCTTGTTCTGATTGGCCTTTTCGTCTCCTCATAAGAGGTGCGAATATGATTTATCTAGTCAGTGCGAGTCCGTTTTCTTTGGTTCAAAACCGATTCTGTCAAAGGGGTTTACGATGCTGGTAGTGATATTTCTCAAGTGTGAGTTGATGCGTTTTAGCCAGCGGATATAGAGGACCAGGGCCACAGCATCTCCTGCACCGATGTTGCGGTCTTCTTCGTTGACCAAACTTGTAACCAATCTATCGCAGGCTTTATTGATGTAGAAATATTTTTTGAGCTGGGCCTTTGCTTTCTCCGGATCGTTGTATTCCAGACAGTGTTTGGTCATCTTAAACTGTTCTGTCACATCGTCTCCAATCTTTTGGATTTCGTCTTCGAATTTACCCCCTGATAATTTACCCGGATGTGTCAAAGCCAACTCCACCATATTTTTGGCGTAGTCTCCTATCCTTTCTATATCGATAATGATGCTGATTAGGGCCAGTCCTGAAGACAGAGTTGACGTGCCTCTCACGGCAAGATGATTGAACACATCCCGACGCACTTCTCTTTCGTATTTATTGACTTCAATATCCTTATCCCGAATGTTGATGTCTATTTGACCGTCCTCCAATTTCCGCAGCGATTCCCTGGATTTGATAAACATTATCCGGGTCAGATCGAGCATTTCATAAGACCTCCTGAAGGCTCGGTCCAAAAGAGTGTCTTTTTTAAATATTTCAAGCCATTTCTTGAACATAGAAATTTCTCCTTTATCGGGAAATTAAAATCAAAAAAATCGGAAGCAAAAAGAAAAGAACGATAATGTAGAAAACGGGAATAAGTTTGTTTTTTATAGAAAATGTTGCAAATTTCCTTGCCAAAAACAGAGGAACGGCCTTAAACGGCCACCAGATGATGATCCCTGATATGTTAAAAAGAAGGTGAGAGAAAGCCACAATGATAGCTGACAGATTGCCGGTGACCAAAGCGGCCAGAATGGCTGTGATAGTCGTACCTAGGTTTGCGCCCAGTGTATAGGGAAAAATTTGAGTTAAAGTCAACAGCCCGGCACCTGCGAGCGGGACGGCCAGTGAGGTTGTGATCGAACTGCTCTGAACCATAACGGTTAAAAGGAGTCCTACGAGGAGAGCTCTGGGGGCTGTTTTGAAAAGGTATCTGTCAAACCAGGCTTCGGCTTTATTAACGATGATGATTTTTAAGGCCTTGACCATACGCGTTAAAGAAAACAAAAGGAAAAACAGAGCTAAGGCGAGAAGAATCCATGGATTCTTTCCGATCAAATCTTGAAGAGCGTCGACAACCGGTTTGGTGATGGCTTTGACGGGACTGAGAAAATTCAATCCCCCGATGTGCTGGAATTCGTTTCCGAGAAAGGTGGCGGTCTTTCCAAGGAAATTAGTGAAATACTGGAGTGGGAATATGACAAGAACGGCCAGGATGTTGAAGAAGTCATGGACAACAGCCGCAGCAAATGAACGTTGGAACTCTAAGCTGCGGTTGATCTGGGTCATGGAAGCAAGGGTATTCGTCACCGAAGTGCCGATATTGGCCCCCATAATGATGGGGATGGCATTGGCAACATTCAATACTCCTCCGGCAACAAGTCCAACAACGATAGATGTCGTTGAGGAAGAAGATTGGATTATCGAGGTGGACAGAATACCGATAAACAGCCCAACAAGAGGATTGGTAGTCGTCTCAATAAGAGTCGTGGCAAAGCCTTTACCAAAAAGTTTGAGTGAAGTGCCCATGAGTTCAAGGCTGAAGAGAAATAGATAAAGAGAGGCCACAAGAAACAACAAGTTGAAGAGAACCTTGTGTTGTTTATAGAATTCAAAAAGGAATGTCATGGTCGACCTGAATTGAACTGTGTTTAATGTCTTTTTGAATATTAATCTTTGGCTCGAACATAGAGGACGGTGCGGCCGTCTTCATCATTAAACTTGAGTTCGAATTGCCCGGAGTATTTCCTCAGCAGCTGATTTAGCTGTTTAAATCCATATGTTCGTGGATCGAATCCGGGATCAAGTTGGCGGAGATAGAAACCAATGGTGGCCAAGTTGGCCCAGCTATCCTCCTGAACAGCCATATCAAAAGCGCCTTTGAGAAGCGGGAGAGGATCAATCCGTGGTCTACTCTCGGTTTTCTTTTTGCTTTCTGCCTTTTCTCTGGGTTTCATTTCCCTTGGGATAAGGTTTTCAGTGTAAATGAAGATGTTGCAGGCCTTTACAAAAGGCTTAGGTGTCATCTCCTTTCCGATTCCCAGGACAAAATAACCTTCCTCTCGGATGCGCGTTGCCAGTCTTGTGTAATCACTGTCGCTGGACACCAAACAAAATCCGTCCACAAGGTCGCTGTGGAGGATATCCATGGTATCGATAATCATGGCGCTGTCGGTGGCATTTTTTCCTATTGTGTACCTGAACTGCTGAATGGGCTGAATGGCGTTAGTATTGAGTGCCTCCTTCCATCCCGTCATACTGGGTTTAGTCCAATCCCCATAAATTCGGCGGATTGTCACAGTTCCATATTTACCCGATTCTGCAAGGATTTTATCTATCAGGACAGGTTGGGCATTATCGCCGTCAATAAGCAGGGCGATTTTGTTTTGGGGAGTTTCATTTAATTTTTTAGTCATAATACCTCGTGATTATTATTTTTAGCATATAGATTGAAGAATAATGTGTCAATATTGATTACCATATTAGTGAAAAGCAGACATTTTTTATGAATGATGAAGGTTAATAGTAGTACCAGATAGAATTGTAGTCAGACATATTTTCACCATAGGATTGGAGCTTTTTAAGATATTTATAAATAGAGACATCTGTATAGATATAGGTGTCCGCAAGGGCCAGCTTTTTCTCCCATGGGTGAAACTCATAAACCCGTCGGCCATCGGGGAGTATGGATATGACATCATGATGCTGTACGGCCCGCAGGTAGTTTTTTCCTAACCGGGGAACATTGAAGACGACTTCGTCGGTTCTGACAGTGCCGGGCATCAACCTGGCTTCCTCTTTCTGTTCCTGCAGTAACCTTGAAATGGGCACCCGGAAATCCTCAGTCTCCTCTTTCCCTTTTGCGCTGAATGTGTAGTAGGGGGTCACGCCTATGAGGCGCAATTTGTGACGCAGCAATGTGGCTTCAAATTTACGAGAATTGTAGAATGTGTACACAAGCTGATTATAAACTTCAATTCCATTCCTTCTGAATTTTTGAACAGCTTCCATAGACTGGTGAGTGATTTCATAGGGGTGTTCAAAGTGTGTGACGATAAGGATCTCTCTTTTTCCAGGGTTATGGAAATGACTCACATCTTTGACCAGTGATTCGGTGATCCTCTGTGGAAGAGTCACGAGAGTGCGCGAGCCTATCCTGATCCTTTCGACATGTTTTATCTTAGAGAGTTTGTACAGGAGATTTTCAATTTTATCGTTAGATAGAAGAAAAGGATCTCCTCCTGTGATCAGTACTTCGCTAATTTCAGGAGTGTTGGCGATCCAATCCAGGGCCTGATCCAGTTTGAGCTTGGAAAGTACGGCTGAGGAGGAATGGACATCTTCAATCTCCCAATTCCGCTGGCAGTAAACACAAATCTGAGGACAGGTTAGAACCGGCTTAATGATGACAATATGAGGGTAGCGTCTTGTGATCCCTTCTATCGGAGATGTGTCCTGTTCCAGCATGAAATCAAGGGAGCTTTCATCTTGTTCTCTTTGCTTGATCAGAGTATTGATATAGTGCAGGGATGGAATCACCTGGGCACGGATGGCATCGTCTCTTCCTTTTCCTGGGACATAGTCCAATAAAGACAAGTAGTAGGGAGTGATGCCGAAAGGAATCTCGTGTTTCTGAGCCAGTTTAATGGCATGATATTCCTCTTCAGTTATGTGAACCAGCTTTTTGAGTGAGTCTGCATCTTTAATAGTATGATGGAGCTGCCATCTCCAATTGGTCCATTCAAAATCCGTGGCCTCAAAATATCGAAGGATCCGGTGTTTATTATTATACCTGCGGCGTTTGGCATCTTCATCTAATCCGTAGGGATAGCGGTCCATGAATTTTTTGGTTTCCTGAGCCATTTTTGAAAGAGAGGCCGATCGCAATCTTGCAGCCTTAATACCGTTGTACTTTGAAAAAGTAGGAATGCCTTTTGGATATACTTCAGCACTTCCGGATATACCGCGTAAAAGATGATTCAATTCTGCAAAAAAATCTGGAGATGGCTTTGTAACTGTATTTTTTTCCCCTTCATGGATCATATCATTCATATACTTAAGAAAACTAAACTCTGAAAGGGTCTCACTCCGGATCGATATGATCCTGGAAAAAACCTCAATGGCATCCCGTGCAAGCACCCACTTGAGCGAGGGGATTTCAGGTGTGTCATCAAAGGTGCTTATCAGCTTTAGGGCCAATAATTTTCTTATCTTTTTTCGCTTTTCCTCGATATTGTCATCACGGATCATGATTTCTTTAAGGGGGGGAATTTGGTCTAAAATTCTAAGCAGTTTATTTTTGAGCCTAACTTCCATATTTTATTTTTTTGAGATCGTATCCTGAATTATTCTGTTGTGAACAGTAAAAAGAGCATTTAGCTTAAAATAATTATAACATGACTTTTGCTTAAAATTCAATTCCACTGGGAAAATAAAGCATGCATTCTAATCGGGAGAAGAAATTAGAGTTTTTTAGAGAGTTATTTGATAGAATAGCCAAAAAATGTATCAAGGAGGTTTCCTATGAGACAACATCCTTTATTTCTGCGCCGAATCGCAGTGTGGTGTTTGATGGGGCTTATGAGTTTTGCAATCATTTCCACATTGCTGCAGGCCCAAACAAAGATCACTTCTCCGGAGGAATTTTTCGGATTTCGTCTCGGGAGCGACAGGAAAATTGCCCGTTGGGATAAACTTGTCGATTACTACAATCTGCTGAAGACTGAAAGCGAAAAAATTGATGTTATCAATATGGGACCATCGACGATGGGGAATCCCTTTCTGCTGGTTATCATTTCTTCAAAAGATAATCTGGCGAATCTCGATCGGTTGAAAGATATTAATGCAAAAATCAGTAATCCGAGAGGAATCGTAGAAGCCGAGATTAAAAAATTGGTTAGTGAGGGAAAGGCGGTAATCTGTCAGTCTATGAGCCTTCATGCGACCGAAATAGGTGGTGCCCAGATGGCACCTGAGTTGACTTATGATCTTTTGACTCGGAAAGATGAGGAGACACAAAGGATCCTCGATAATGTGATTTTTTTCCTTATCCCATGCTTCAATCCGGATGGACAGATTATGGTGACCGATTGGTACAATCAAACTTTGGGTACAGAATACGAAGGAACAGGTCTTCCCTGGCTTTACCACAAATATGCCGGTCATGACAACAACCGGGACGGGGACTATCTCAATCTGATCGAATCGGTGTATGCGGCCAAGATCATGTACCGGGACTGGCCTCCACAAGCCTATATCGATCATCATCACATGGGGAGTTATGGTGCCCGATTCTACGTTCCTCCCTACAGCGAACCCATCCGTCCCTATGCTGATCCCCTCATATGGAGGGAAATGAGTTGGTACGGCGCTCACATCGCCTACAAACTCGAAGAAAACGGAATGGCTGGGATTCTCAATGCCGCCCAATACCCGGGTTGGGGACATTTTGGATGGCACTGGATTACTCCGTTCCACAATATCGCCGGCATGCTTACGGAATCGGCCAGCGCGAAGCTGGCGACCCCCCTCTATATCCATCCTGAGCAGCTGCGCGGCGGGGCCCGGCAGTTCCCTGAATACAAAGCTCAATCCACATTCCCAAATCCATGGCCGGGTGGCTGGTGGACACTGAGAGACATTGTTGAACAGAAAAAAATTTCGGCATGGGCACTCCTCGACCTTGCCGCCAGAAACAAGGAAACCGTTCTATGGAATGCCTATCTGAAGGCCAAAAGACAGACAGAACGAGGTGCTCAGGGAAAACCTAAGGCCTATGTGATTCCAGCCGTCCAGCATGATTCGCTGACCACTTTCAAGATGGTCAATACACTTTTGATGTCCGGGATAGAAATCAAGCAGGCGTCAAAGGATCTTCGTGTTGGTGGGATCATCTATCCAAAGGGTTCATTTGTCATCTCTCTGGCACAGCCAAAGATGGGCCTGATTCGAAATTTATTGGGGCGGACTTTTTACGCCGATAACGATTGGACACGAGATAAAGATGGAACGCCGCTGCGGCCCTATGATTCGGCCACTCACACGATGAACGAATTTATGGGTGTTCGTGTCGATCCAGTCGATGAAAAAATCGAAGGAGATCTCGAAATTCTCACCCACAAATTACAGATTTCCGGAAAAGTGGCTGCGAATAGCACAAAACATGTGCTAGATGGGCGATTGAATGCCTCTTTTAAGGCTGTAAATCTTCTTTTGGAAAAAGGGATTGGTGTCAGACGGGTCGACATGGCATCTACAGGGCTGCGTCCCGGTGATTTTATTGTCTCACGTGGATCGGAAGCTGTTCTTAAAGATATCGCCGAAAAAACAGGGGTAGATTTTATGGCTCTACAAGAAGAGCCGGCTTCGGGGACGCATGATGTCAAAAAGAAACGCACAGGGATGTACCAGCGCTATTGGGGTGGCAATATGGATGAGGGATGGACGCGATTCCTCCTTGAGCAGTTTTCATTCCCTTACACATCACTAAAGAGTGCTGATATCAAAAAAGGAAATCTGATAAAAGATTATGATGTTATCATCCTCCCTAATGATTCAACCGGCATGATAACCGGAGATATATCTTCATCCTCCAGACGTTTCTCGCCGGCATCTGTTCCTCCAGAGTACAGAAGTGGTATCGGTAGGGAAGGAGTTGATGCACTTATAGAGTTTGTTCGAAATGGAGGAACCTTGGTTACATTAGGTGAAGCCTGTGGTTTCGCCATTGAAAAATTTGGTCTGAGTGTGTTTAATCCAATGGAAAACTTGGATTCCAATGAATTCTTTTGTCCGGGATCAACGCTTAGAGTGAAATTCGACAACACTCATCCACTGGCTTACGGGATGCCATCAGAAGGTCTGGCTCTTTACTGGTCGAGCCCGGCGTTTGCAATTACTCCCGGCCAGCACAATGAAATGTATGAAACCGTTGTCCGCTACAAAGACAAAGATCTTCTCCAAAGCGGCTGGCTCATCGGTGAAAAACATCTGGTGAATCTTGCGGCAGTGGTCAACGCCAAATGGGGAAAGGGTCAAGTGGTTCTCATCGGTTTTCGGACACAGAACCGGAGCCAGACACACGGGACTTTCAAACTGCTCTTCAACACAATGATACGTTGATAAAAATATTTACGGGGCGACAAGCTGCATGATGATGGCGCAGATCCAGGCCCCATAGGTCCCCAGCGCATAACCCAGCACGGCGAGCAAAACACCGACGGTGGCCAGGGAGGGATGGAATGCCGAGGCAACGATTGGGGCGGACGCAGCCCCTCCTATATTTGCCTGACTTCCCACAGCAATAAAGAAAAAGGGCGCTTTGATAATTTTGCCGACTGAAAGAAGTATCACAACATGTATAATCATCCAGATGAGTCCGACGAGAAATAGTTCGGGGCTTTCGAATACGGCCATAATATCCATTTTCATTCCGATTGTAACTACGAGTACATAGATAAATAAACTTCCAATACGGGAAGCCCCAAAACCTTCGAGCTTTCTTACAGGAGTGAACGAAAGGATCAGACCCGCCGTTGTTGCAATGACAATAAGCCAGAAAAAATCAGAAGTGAGACTGAATTTTTCAAGGGAAGGCGCATGCTTTTTAATAAAGGGAGCTAAAATATCTGCACAGAAATGTGAAAATCCTGTGATCCCGAAGCCCACGGCCAGCAGGGTCACGACATTGGTCAGGTTCGGAATTTTGGCGATGCTGAGTTGATAATTTTCTATTTTGTCGCGCACATCATCGATGGCCGAAGAATCGGCCTTAAACCATCGGTCCATTCGTTTTGAAATGCCGGCGCCGTACAACAGGAACGCCATCCAAATGTTAGCGACAATCACATCCACAGCGATCATCGATGAGAAAAGCTTGTCGCTGGTTTGGAACACTTCTTTCATGGCCGTCTGATTGGCTCCGCCGCCGATCCAG
>SDBU01002087.1_pt1 | contig 27238 bp, 30 predicted proteins | sample 2277071 | NCBI WGS metagenome assembly SDBU01 (sample SAMN10397929, study PRJNA504765) | marine sediment metagenome | isolation source: marine sediment core GS08_GC12, 126 cmbsf | place: Arctic Ocean: Gakkel Ridge, Loki's castle | collected 2008 | reverse complement strand
TAGAAACGGGTACAGAAGGCGGAAACGTAGCAGAAGAGGCAGAGGAATCAGTAGAGATAGAAACGGGTACAGAAGGCGGAAACGTAGCAGAAGAGGCAGCAGAGGAAAATCAACCTACCGACTGACTGTATTGACGACTCGTTTATTAAGGAAAGGATAAAGGGTTGAGCCCCTTTAAGCGGTAAAATGAGGCATAAGGTAGCAGGTAGAAAATTAGGTAGGACTTCAGCTCACCGGTGGGCGATGTACCGTAACCTGGTGACCGACCTTCTCGACTACGAGAAGATTATTACCACCGAAGCCAAAGCTAAGGAAGTGCGTAGCCTGGCAGAGAAGATGATTACCCTAGGTAAGGCCGGTGGCCTCCATTCCCATCGCCAGGCACTGGCATTCATCATGGATGAAAAGGTAACCGAGAAGGTATTTACCGACCTTAATGCCAGATATATGGAACGCCCCGGTGGCTATACCCGCATCACTAAGCTCGGACCCAGGCTGGGCGATGGGGCACCCATGGTCCAGCTTGAGCTAGTCAAGTAGTGGCTTTTACCAAGATTGTGTTAATAGTGGAGTATGACGGCACAAACTACCATGGCTTCCAGTTGCAGTCAGAGCTGCCCACGATTCAAGGAGAGATGGAAGAAGCCCTGCAGAAGCTTACAGGGGAGCGGATTCGGGTAATCGCCGCCAGCCGAACTGATGCCGGGGTTCATGCCAGGGGACAGGTGGTTGGTTTCAGGACCAGGTCTTTACTGCCACCGTCGACCTTTGTCCAGGGACTAAACCATTATTTGCCCGGTGATATCGCGGTTAAGGCCGCACATAGAGTAGCGGAGTCCTTTAGTGTCAGGCGCAGCGCACTTAGCCGGGAATACAGTTACTATATACTGAATAGCCTGACCCGCTCTCCGCTAAGGCAGAGATTGTCTTACCTGGTTACCAGGGAGCTTAATATCGACGCCATGAACCAAGCGTGCCAGGCCCTGGTTGGCAAGCATGACCTGGCATCGTTCGCCAGCAACCTTGGTGTCGAGATAAAAAACACGGTACGGACGGTGTACCGGGCAGAGATAGCAAAGGAGAGCGACCTGACTGTCTTCAATATGGTAGCTAACTCTTTCCTGCCCCACCAGGTACGCAATACCGTGGGCGCCTTGATTAGAGTGGGACTGGGCAAGATGACTGTTGATGAGTTTCATAGTATAATGGAGATGAGAAAGATAGGCCAGGCCGGTCCAACTGCTCCAGCCCGGGGGCTGTGCCTGATGAGGATAAACTATCCCCACCCGTTTGAGGGAGCATCATGATGAAAACCTATAGTACCAAAGCGTCCGATATTAAGCGACAGTGGCACGTGATTGACGCTACGGACAAAATCTTGGGCCGCCTAGCCACCGAGGCCGCCAGATTGCTTATGGGCAAGCACAAGCCGATTTTCACCCGCAACCTGGATACGGGAGATTTCGTCGTGGTGACCAACGCAGACAAGATTCGGGTTACCGGCAACAAGCTGAAGCAGAAGCTCTATTACCGGCACTCGGGCTATCCCGGGGGACTGAAAACTACCAGTTTAGAGAAAATGATGAAGACTAATTCCGCCCGGGTGATTGAGCACGCGGTAAAGGGTATGTTGCCCCACAACCGCCTTGGGGCTCAGATGATAAAAAAGCTGAAGGTCTATACTGGCGATACCCACCCTCACCTGGCTCAGACTGAGGGTGCCGGAAAGACAGTGAAGAATTAGGGAGGGTCTTTGGTAGAGAAAACCTACTATTATGGAACGGGCAAACGCAAGATGGCGGTAGCCCGGGTACGGTTGCTGCCCGGTGGCAATGGTGCAGTGATTGTCAATGGAACCGCGTATGAGGAGCTATTCCCTCGCGCCCAGCACCGCCAGACCATACTGCAACCCCTTCTGGTTACCGAGGCCGCCGGTAAATACAACGTGGTGGCCAAGGTCGCCGGGGGTGGCATATCGGGGCAGTCCGGGGCTATTTCTCACGGCATTGCTCGAGCCCTGGTGAGCGCCGATGAAAGTCTTAAGCCAGTGCTGCGCCAACATGGTCTGCTTACCCGGGACGCCCGGACTAAGGAGAGGAAGAAGGTTGGCCTTAAGCGGGCTCGCAAAGCACCTCAATACACCAAGCGGTAAGAAATGCCAGGCCGCTGAGTCCGAAAACACCTAGGTTAAGTCGAGGTTGAGTATATGCCTGTTTATGAATACGAGTGTTGTGATTGTCATCACCACTTTGAACGAAAGCAAAGGTTTGATGAAGAGCCAGTAGCCATGTGTCCTAAATGCGAGGCCAAGGCTCATCGTGTTATCCACTCCGTTCCGGTTATCTTCAAAGGGAGCGGTTTCTATACCACCGATAGCCGCAAGGGTATTGATATCGAGAAGGCTGGAGAGTCAACGCCAGAGAAGGCCGGGTAAGAGGGGAAGTAGCGGTGAAAGCACTCCTGCAGCGAGTCACCGAAGCCTCGGTTAGTGTTGGGGGTGAGGTGGTAGGCCGGATAGGGCGGGGACTGGTGGTACTGCTGGGAGTGGCCACTGGGGACACCGAAAAGGACGCTCAATATCTTGCCCAGAAAACGGTCAACCTGCGCATTTTCCCCGATGAAGAGGGCAGGTTTAACCTCTCCACTCAAGACATCAACGGCGAGCTACTGGTAATAAGCCAGTTTACCCTGCTGGCTGACACCAGGAAGGGGCGCCGTCCCAGCTTCGTTGAAGCCGCCCCACCGGAAGAGGCCAAGAAACTATTCAGCCACTTCGTTGAGCAAGTCCAGGTCACCGGGTTAAAGGTGGAAACGGGACGCTTTCAGGCACACATGCTGGTAGAAATTCACAATGACGGCCCGGTAACCATACAGTTGGACAGCAGAGACAAATTTGAAAGCAGCGGTTAGTGAAACCAGTCGTAAATACAACCAGTTGCAATAATTTTCTCGTTCTGGTATACAACTCAATTGGCCAGATGAATCAGAGGCTAGAAAAGTGGAGCAAGGCGGCGGAACAATTGATAGATTAAAAAAACTGGGGTACCGGTTGACCCCTCAGCGCATGATGATTGTCTCCGCGATAGAAAATAGCAATGACCACATCAGCGCGGAAGAGATATACGGGCAGGTGGTAGACAAATACCCTAATATCAACATCTCAACCATCTACCGCACCCTCGAACTGCTGGAACAACTCGGGCTGATAACCAAGACTGACCTTGGGGGAGGGCGGGGCAGGTATCACCCGGCGGATAAGGGCCACCACCATCACCTCATCTGTCAGGAATGCGGGGCCATCATCGACCTTAATGAATCGGTGTTGTCTTCCCTCAAGGATGCCCTGCTCCGCGAATACAGTTTTGTTGCTGACCTCAGGCACCTCGGCATCTTCGGGCGCTGTGTAAAGTGCCGTGAATAGAATTTTTTTAACTTTTAACTGCATGGTATTGCATTTGCCACAAGTTGCCTAAAGGTGGCAGAATACCGAAAAAGGAAGGGATTTATCGGTGAATAAATCAAAAATCTTTGTCATTGCCACCTTGGTCTTGAGCCTGGCCATCATCCCGGTAGCGCTCAGTTGCTCGCCGACAACTGCCGCCGGACTTAAGGTGGTTACCAGCACCTCTCTACTAGCTTCCACAGTGGAGCGAGTAGCCGGTGACAAGGTGGACGTGGTTAACATTATTCCCCCGGCACAATGTCCGGGCCACTTTGATGTCAAGCCCGGTGATATTCACAAGCTAGCTGATGCTGACCTCTTTCTCATGCACGGCTGGCAGGGGGAGAAGTTCTCGCAGGACTTAATCGCCTCAGCCAACAATCCAAACCTAACCGTACACAGGACTGACATAAAAGGCAACTGGATGACACCGCCGGTACAGCTAAAGGCAATAGACAAGATTACCGCAACCCTGTCTCAGGCGGATAGCCAAAACAGTTCCTACTACCAGGAGTCAGCCGCCAGCTTAAAAGATAAAATCGAGGCCAAAGCGGCAGAGATAAAAAGCAGGCTGGCTAACAAGAATCTGGCAAACGTCAACGTAATATGCGACGAGCAACAGGCTGGTTTTGTCAAGTGGACGGGTCTCAATGTTATTGCCACCTTCGGCCGACCCGACTCCCTTACCCCCCAGGTGGTCAAGGAACTGGTGGACAAGGGCAGAGAGGCTAAAGTAAGCCTGATTATTGACAACCTGCAGAGCGGCCAGGATGCCGGGGCAGGGATTGCCGAGGAACTCGGCAGCCAGAGAATAATACTTTCCAATTTCCCCGGCGGATTTGATAACACTGAGACCTGGGAAAAAGCGATTGACCGGAACATTGAGCTGATACTGGAGGCGATAGGTGACTAGCCGGATAAAAGACAGGAGACGGGCGAGATGAGCAACACCATTATTGATATTGAGAATGCAGTAGTTTCCTTCCGGGAGGATATTGCTCTCAAGGGAGTATCCCTTAAGGTAAAGCTTGGGGAGTTTGTCGGCATCATTGGTCCCAATGGTGCCGGGAAGACCACCCTGCTCACCGTAGTCAACGGCTTGGGCAAACTGCTCAGCGGACGGGTATCAGTACTGGGGCACCACATCACCCCCGGTAACGGCCATTCCCTGAGAAAGCGGGTAGGCTACGTGGCCCAGGTCGAGCGGATAGACCCGAGGATGCCGATTAATGTCCGCGAAGTGGTAATGATCGGGCGCTACGGGCTATTGGGCTGGTGGGGGAGACCGGGCAAGCGTGACTGGGAGGTGGTGGACAGGGCGCTGGAGCTGGTAGGCATGGCCCATCTGGCTCGGCGGCCCATCGGGCACCTCTCCGGCGGAGAGCAACAAAGGGTAGCCATCGCCCGCTGTCTGGCCCAGGAGCCGGAATTATTCCTCCTCGACGAGCCAACCGCTTCACTGGACTGGAAGGCACAGAGCGAGATACTGGAGCTGGTGCGGCGAATTCACGACTTACGCCACCTCACCACCCTGTTTGTCACCCATGACCTGAACTGCCTGCCGGTTGCCTGCGACCGCGTGGTGCTGATGAAGGACGGGCTCATCTGGGGTGACGGCTCACCTGGCGAACTGCTCACCGACGATAACCTCAGTCGGTTATATGATATGCCTGTGCAGGCCGTAGAGGAGAGACGGGAAAGAAGCTAATTTGGTTTAACCCTGGAGGTAGAATTGGAGCTGTCCATCTTTGGCTACCAGTTTATGCAGAATGCCATTCTCTCCGCATTTCTGGGCGGCATTGCCTGTGCCACCATCGGCGTTTTCGTCGTGCTGATGCACATGCCCTTCATCGGCGTGTGCATGGCACACGCTGCCTTTGCCGGGGCCTTACTCGGGCTGTGGCTGGGCTTTAACCCCCTGATCGGCGCCTTTGGTGTTAGCCTGCTCTCGGCGGCTATTATTGGCCCCCTGGCTGACCGTGGGGAGCTTAACCCGGAAACCTCGGTGGGGGTTATCTTTTCGCTGATGCTGGGACTTGCTTTCCTCTTCATGGGGGTGATGCCCGGCACCAAATCCGGAGCCCTGGAATTACTATGGGGCAGCATCCTCACCAATACCAGAGGCGACATTATATTGCTGGGGATAGTGGCAGCCGTCGTGGTGGGGCTGGTCCTTATTTTCTACAAGGAGATTCAGGCCACCATTTTTCATCGTGATATGGCGCTCTCAGTCGGCATACCGGCTACCCTGTTTTTCTACGGCATCCTGTTCTTGACCGGGGCCACCATTACCGCCTCACTCCGCTCCATCGGCGGACTACTCATCTTCAGTCTGATTTTGAATCCGGCAGCCGCGGCTTACCAGCTTACCTACAGCATGAAACGAATGTTCCTGCTGTCCGCCGGTTTTGGGGTCCTGTCCGGCTGGGTCGGCCTCCTCTTTTCTTACCTTTTCAATATTCCCAGCGGGGCCACCATCGTGGTTACCTCCTCGGTAGTCTTTCTGCTGGCGGCGGTTTTCTCGCCTAAAAGGAAGGTGAAGAAGTGGCAGGAGAAGGCACTGCTTGATGAGCAACCTAATTAGAGCCTATTTCAACCAGAAGGCATCAAAATGGGATGAGACCGTCGCTGAAAGGGACCCCGCCAAGCTAAGGCGGATGGCCAGACGCCTCAATATCAAGCCTGGCTCCAGAGTGCTTGACGTGGGGACCGGAACCGGAGTATTCCTACCCTATATCCTGGCTGAGAGCGGGCAGAACGGGCATATAATCGCCCTCGATTGCGCCGAGGAAATGCTCAGAAAGGCACAGGCCAAGGGTCTTAACGGACATATCGACTACCTTCACGCCGAGATAACCAGTATCCCCCTCCGTGATGGCATTTTCGATGCCGTAGTCTGCTATTCCACCTTTCCCCACTTCCAGGATAAGCCACGAAGCCTGGCGGAAATAAACCGGGTAATCAAGAGCGGAGGCAACCTGGGAATCTGCCATACGTCAAGCCGACTTCAAATCAACGAGATTCACCGGCAGATTCCCGGACTGGAAAACGACACTATTCTGGATGAACACCAGACGCGAGCAATGCTGTCAGCGGCAGGATTTACTGAAATCAAGATAGCTGACACCAGCACCAGTTACCTGGTTTGTGCCAGGAAGGCAAGCTAAAGCGGTTTGATGCTCTGCGGCTCGAGCTCAAGGCTGATGTCCAGCGCCTTCGAGGAATGGGTGAGGGCACCGATGGAGATAATATCAACCCCGGTCATCGCTGCCTCCCGGACATTATCCAGGGTAATGCCTCCTGAGGCCTCTATCTTGGCCTGACCTGAGACTAAGTCCACTACCCGGCGCATCTCGTCAGGGCTCATATTATCCAGCATAATTATGTCCGCCCCGGCTTCCAGGGCCTCCAGAGCTTCCTCGGTGGTGTTGACCTCTACCTCAACCTCCAAGCCCTGAGGGGCATTCCGCCTGGCCCTGGCCACGATATCCTTCAGGCTCATGCCAAGACGGCGCAGCGCCGCCAGGTGGTTATCCTTAATCAGGACGGCATCACCAAGGTGAAAGCGGTGGTTTTGCCCGCCGCCCATGCGCACGGCATACTTTTCCAGCAGCCTGAGACCGGGGGTGGTCTTGCGGGTATCAACAATTTTAACCGCAAGTCCCTGAGTTTTGGCGACGTACTGGGCGGTCTGGGAAGCGATGCCACTGAGCCGTTGCAGGAAATTCAGGGCTACCCGCTCCGCCTTAAGAATGCTGGCTACGTTACCGGAAACGGTAGCTATTATGTCCCCCGGCTCAATTTCCGCTCCCTCCGTAATCAGCACTTCCACGTTAAGCGAGGAGTCAACCTTGAGGAACACCTGCCTGGCCACCTCACCACCGGCCAGTCTTCCTCTCGCCTTGGCCAGCAGGGATGCTTCACCCTTCAGTCCGGGCGGTATCAGCGACTCGCTGGTGGGGTCACCGTGGCTGGTGTCTTCCGCCAGGGCAACCTCGATAATACTGTCTACCTGTTCCAATGGTAGCCGGAATTTATCTGCCAACCTCACCCCCAGTTCAATTGCGAGACGAACCGTAGCAACCGTCTATACAGAGACACGGAGCTGTGATAACAGCCCATCATATAATATCTGCCCGCCCAGTGCTTGATATGCCATTCACCAAGAGCAAGCTAAAGAGCGAAGCCCGACTAAAATGACTTCTTTCTGTCGAAAGGGAATCAGAGTTTGGCGTTGACAGACAACCGCTATGTCTCACGTTTTCCGGCGATACTGCCCCGGGCAACCCTTATGGTTGCCCCCGATTCTACCGACAGGACAACACTGTCATCGCCGATACTTTCAATCTGCCCGTAGATTCCGCCGGCGGTAATTACCCGCTCGCCCCTTCTTAACTCCTGCGTCATCTGCTGGTGTTCCTTCTGCTTCTTGCGCTGCGGTCTGATCATGAGAAAATAGAAAATGGCAAACAGCAACACCAGGAAGATAATCGGAGTATACTGGCCGCCACCCTCGCCAGCCGGTGCCTCCCCCCCCAGACCACAGCCGCCAGCAAATACCAGAGGGACAAGCAGTCCCGCTATTAACCCCCAATTCAATATTTTGGCCTTTCCCACTTTTTCCTCCTTGTTTTTAGTTGGTGCTACGCGCTTCAAGCTCCCCCTGAAGTGACCACGGACTCGCTTTCTCAATCCTGATTCTTACCAGCTGACCCAGATAGTCACCGCGGTCACTGAAAAACACGAGCTTCCCGGTTCGAGTGCGACCCTGCCACTTACCGTCTTTCTTCCCTTCGACCAAAACCTCAACCGTCCGGTCCAGCAACTTATTGTTGATTTCAGTAGCGATACTCTCCTGAAGTTGCTCAATCCGGTTCAATCGCCTCCGTTTCTCCGCGGGGGGGATATTATCATCGAACTCTTTGGCCGCCAAAGTCCCCGGCCTTGGCGAATAAGCGGCAACATGGACCGTATCAAACCTTAGTTCAGAAAGCAGGCTGGCCGTTTGCTCAAACTGCTGCTCGGTCTCCATTGGGAAGCCGACAATGACATCCGTGCTCAGGGCCACTCCGGGTATCTTGCTGCGTATCTCGGTGATAAGCCGGCGGTACTTTTCCACCGCGTAGCCCCGCCCCATCGCCTTCAGAATAGCATCATCGCCGGCTTGAACGGGGAGGCTTATCTGCTCACAGACCTTGTCCAGGGTAGCTACCGCCTCAATAAGTTTCGCGGTCATGTCCTTGGGGTGATTGGTCAGAAAGCGGATGCGGACCAGTCCGTCTATCATATTCAACTCAGCTAATAGGTCAGCCAGGTCTGGCTTGTCCGTAAGGTCTTTCCCATAGGAATCCACATTCTGTCCCAGCAGAGTAACCTCTTTTACCCCACGGCACACCAGCTCTTTGACCTCGTCGGCTAATTCGGGTACCGGGCGGCTTTTCTCCCGGCCGCGGCGGTAGGGGACGATGCAATAGGAGCAGAAGTTATTGCAGCCCTGCATGATAGTGACATAGGTGCTGTGGGAAGGGTGCTGCGGGACTACCGGCCACGACTGAGCTTTGTCCAGCCACTGCGGGCGGTCTCCGGGCTTAAAAAAGTGGTCAACATGGGAAACCCTTTGTTTCAGCTGGTCAAGATGAGAGTTCACCAGGCAGCCCGTAACCGCCAGGGTCAAGCCAGGGCGTGCTCGTTTTAGCGACCTGAGGGCACTCAGCTTATTAACTACCCGGCTCTCGGCACTCTGGCGCACCACACAGCTATTGAGCACAATCAAATCAGCTTCTTCAGCAGTGGCCGTCGCCTGATAGCCCAACTGCTCCAGGTAGCAACCCAGCCGCTCCGATTCTGCCTTGTTCATCTGGCAACCGATGGTCCAGATATGATATTGAGGCATGATATTCATCCTGCGAGACTATTGAAAACATACCCCCTTGCAGGGGTATATTACTCCGCATCTGGCGGATTAGCAACTCTCACGTGGCGGAGGGGGAGGGATTCGAACCCTCGACCCCGGTCTTCCCAGGGTAAGCGCTTAGCAGGCGCCCGCACTAGACCACTATGCGACCCCTCCCTAATATTGGTGTTTTTACTATAACACAACTCCTCATTTTGCTCAAACCTGTTTGAGGGTGGTACCGGGCTGTGCTATGATGATGCACAATGGAGATTAACGTCTTAATTGATAGCGATTTTGAGGTATTTCTTGAAGCCAGCTGGCTACGTAGCACGGCTGAGAAAGTGCTCCAAGCCCAAGATGCTGGCCCCGAGACCGAACTGGGTCTGGTTATTACCGGCCAGGAGAGAGTGCAAGAGCTAAACAGGAACTACCTGGAACGGGACGAACCTACTGATGTCCTCTCCTTCCATATGATTCCCCCCGACCAAGAAACAGTGGCTGATGCCCCCACCTTTGTTACCCCCCCCGATGGTATGCTCCACCTCGGCGAAGTGATTATCTCCTATCCCCAGGCCGCGATACAGGCCGAGGAGCACCGGCATTCGGTAAGAAAGGAGATAGTCATTCTTATTATCCACGGGGTGCTTCACCTCCTGGGCTACGACCATGAGAAACCTGAGAAGGAGCAGCAGATGTCAGCCAGGGAGGCGGAGATTCTCAGTTCTATTGGGGAGAAGCTATAAGACAGCTATATCGGGTATGGCAAGACGTATACCTCCACCTCCTACAGCCGATACCCAAATAAAGTAGAGGTGCAGCCATGGAGGAAGGGTTGAAGGTACTCGGCATTGCTGGCAGCCCGCGGCGGGGCGGTAACACTGACCTGCTGCTGGATGAGGTTTTGAAGGGTGCGGCCAGCAGAGGAGCCCGGGTAAGAAAAGTTATCCTGGACAAACTAAAGATTGCTCCCTGTGACCACTCCGACGCCTGTCTCAAGACGGGCAAGTGCCGAATTAAGGACGATATGCAGACGGTGTATCAGGAACTGGAGGAAGCAGACCGCATCGTCCTGGCTTCACCGATACAATTCATGACCGTAACCGCTCCCATGAAGGCGATGATTGACCGCTGCCAGGCACTGTGGGCCAGGAAATATGTACTGAAACAACCGCCGTTGAGCGTTAAGGAGAGAAAGGGGCTATTTATTGCCGTCGGCGGCACCAAGTTAAGCAAACTGTTTGAGCCGGCACAGGCCACGGTAAAGGCCCTGTTTAACACCCTTGATGTTACCTATGCCGGGGAATTGCTCTTCCGCGGGGTGGACGAGAAAGGGGCTATTACCGAGCACCCCGATGCCTTAAAGCAGGCTTTCCTTGCCGGGCAAAAGCTGGTAGAAGACTAACCCGACTCAATAATCAGGGCAAAAAGGTGCCTTGAGTTTTCACCAACCAAAGGCTATAGAGGTCAGCGGGTTGCTTCAGCTACCCATTTCCACAAAAATTGTTAGCACCAACGGTTCGGGGTATTGACAAACTTGGCTCAACGGGGTATCGTATACGCAAATTGCAATTAACTAATAACCTCTAAAGCTGCTATTTGAAATAGCAGCTATTGGGATTCCATCGTAGAAGGTTGTACTGTTCAGGGGGAGCCCTAATAAACACAGGGGGTATCACATTGGCAGAAGAAACTGGGAAAAAAGGCGGGTATGACGACTCCGAACGGTTGACGATAGTTGACGTCACCAGGTATGCACATGCGCCCAAGCTGGTCAGGGTCTTGACTCTTGTTTTTTCTACCGGTGGCGTAATCCTCGCCTGCTTGTACGTCTTTGGTTATGCCCGCATTGGCAATGCAGCCTTGATCGATAATTCTTATTACTACATCCTCTTCGGCATCTTTGGCGCTTTGGTCTACATATTGATGCCAGCAAGTAAGAAGCATAGGCTAAAAGTGCCCTGGTATGACTACACACTGGCGATTGTGGTCTTTTCCATTGGCATGTACTTCTCCACGCACGGCTGGCAGATAAGACTGGTGGGTTGGGTACCGCCGCCAAACGTCTTCATTTTCCTCTGCGCCCTCTTTTTTGTCCTGCTCGCTCTGGAAGGAGCCAGAAGGATGGCCGGCACTCCTTTCCTGATTATGCTGCTAATAGTTGGCTCTTATCCCCTGATTTGCGGCCATCTGCCCGGGCTGCTCTGGGGAATGAGCTTCTCTTTCCCGAACATTATCGGCCTCTTTGTCTTTAGCGATACCGGAATGGTTGGGATACCGGGACGGGTGATGGGAAACATCCTTCTCGGTTTCCTCCTTTTCGCCGGCGTGTTAATCGCTTCCGGGGCAGGTGACTTCTTCCTCAAGCTAGCCACTTGTATGCTCGGCAGGTATAGAGGAGGACCGGCTAAGGTTGCCGTGGTGGCCAGCGGGTTCTTTGGCAGCCTGAGCGGCAGTGTTTTCGCCAATATCGCCGGCACCGGCTCCTTTACTATCCCGGCCATGAAGAGGTTGGGGTATCCTCCCGAGTACGCCGGGGCGATAGAATGCTGCGCCTCAACCGGTGGCCCGATTATGCCGCCGGTGATGGGGGGCATCGCCTTTGTTATGTGTATTCTGTTGGAGGTAGAGTACGCCACAGTTATGGTGGCCGCGATCATCCCGGCTCTGCTCTATTATCTCGGACTGCTGCTGCAGGTTGACGCCTATGCGGCCAAGGTTGGGCTTAAGGGACTGCCCCGGGAGGAGATACCGCCCCTATTGCGGACACTAAGAGAAGGGTGGCCCTTTCTTTTTGTGCTTATCTTCCTTATCTGGGGTCTGGTCTACATGAGATGGGAACACATGGCACCATTTTATGCCAGCGCCTTGATGATAGCCCTTTCCTTCACTAGCAAAAGGACCAGGCTCACCCCGGCGAGATTGGTCGAAATGCTGAGAATAATTGCCCGGTTGATCACTACGGCAATGGCCATCATCCTTCCCCTGGGCATCATCATTGCCGGCCTCACCGTAACCGGGGCTACCCTGGCCAGCACCGCCTGGCTGATTGCCGTCGCCGGGGAAAACGCCTTCGTCCTTCTCCTGATGGGAGCAGCCATTTCCTTCATACTGGGAATGGCCGGCCTGGGTTCTTACATCTTCCTGGCCATCACCCTGGCGCCAGCACTGGTACAATTCGCCGGGCTAAATGTTTTAGCCGTCCATTTGTTTATCATCTATTATTCGCTGCTGCACCTGATAACCCCACCGGTGGCGGTTGGTGCTTTCCTCGCTGCCGGCATGGCCGGAGCCCCGCCCTTGAAGACCGCCTGGGTCGCGATGCGCCTGGCCGTGGTGCTATACTTTGTCCCCTTCTTCTTCGTCTACGCCCCGGCCTTAGTCCTGAAAGGAGATTCACTCTTTGAATCGCTTTACCTCTTTGTCCTGTGTATTGTGGGGATATTCTTCCTTGCCGCGGGGTTGGAGGGCTACCTGTTAAAGGTGGGCAAAATCAACTGGCTGGTGCGTCCGCTCCTGGTTATCGGCGGGACGCTAATTGCTATCCCGGAATGGTACTCCACCTACATTGGAGCCATCGTTGTTGCCGCGGCTATCGTGATTGCGGTTATGGCCAAGAGGGTAGCCCCAGGGAAGCTACAGCCGGCTGGCCCATAGCTAAAGAGAATACAACAAAAACATGGGCTGCCAACCTGGGGTTGCTTACCGGCCCCGGGGAGGTAGCCCTTAGTATTTGGTAGCGTTAAATCCGGGTAATGGCCAGCACCTAAGACTGGTGGGCGTCAAGCACATTGCAGCCCACCCTATCACCCACAGATTAACGGCAAAATTGACTCACCCGCTGAGCCCGTGATAACATGAGTCTAGTGCGTTCCACGGGCACTAATGAACCAGGAAGCTAATAACACTGGATGAAGTATTGGAGAAAAGCCCTGGACCAAGACCGGGCAAAGCCCAGCCGCGGTCGAGTCGAAGTCCTCAAGGATAGATGCAAGGAATGTGGGTTTTGCATCGAGTTTTGTCCCAAACAGGCCCTCGAGGAATCAACCGAGTTCAACAGCAAAGGCTATCACCCGGCATATGCCGCTCGGCCTGACGAATGTGTCAACTGCGGTTTATGTGAACTTATCTGCCCCGAGTTTGCCATTAGCGTTACTCCGCTTGAGGAAGATGAAGTTAAAGAAGAGGCCCGCCATGGCTAGAAGAGGACCACTGGTCGGTGAGTTTTTCATGAATGGTGACTTCGCCTGTGCGGAAGGAGCGATAAGCGCCGGCTGCCGCTTCTTTGCCGGATATCCGATTACCCCGGCCACCGAGGTTGCCGAGCGAATGGCCGCCCGCCTTCCCGAGGTTGGTGGTGTCTTTATTCAGATGGAGGACGAGCTGGCCTCAATGGCTGCTATTCTCGGGGCCTCTTGCGCCGGAGTTAAGGCGATGACCTCCACCTCCGGGCCCGGGTTTAGCCTGATGATGGAGAACCTCGGTCTGGGAATCATGCTGGAAACCCCCTGTGTTTTGACCAATATCCAGCGGGCGGGCCCGTCAACCGGACTGCCGACACTGGCAGGACAAGGAGATATGATGCAGGCTCGCTGGGGTTCCCATGGCCCCTACAGCATAATCGCTCTCTCCCCCACCTCCCCACAGGAGTGCTACGAACTAACGATAAAGGCCTTTAACCTTTCCGAAAAATACCGAACACCGGTTCTGGTCATGGCGGATGAGATTGTAGGACACATGAGCGAGAAGGTGGTGATACCACCACCCGAGGATATTACAATGTTTCCGCGGCGAAAACCTACCGTGGCGCCGGAAAAGTATCTACCCTTCCAGCCCGATGCCGACCTTGTCCCCCCCATGGCCAACGCTGGTGAAGGCTACCGGTTCCATATCACCGGCCTCACCCACGATGAGAAAGGCTACCCGGCAATGACTGCCGAGGCACAGGACAAGCTGGTCAGACGGCTGATACAGAAGATAGAAAAGAACCAGGCAGATATTATTGAGATTGAGGAGGACGGCATAGACAATGCCGAGGTCGTGGTCTGCTCATACGGTATCTCGGCGCGTGTCTCGCAGTTCGCCGTTGAGCGTGCCCGAGAAGAAGGTATTAAGGTAGGGATGCTAAGACTGGTTACGGTCTGGCCCTTCCCGGAGGAGAGAATCAGAGAGATTAGCCGGCGGGTCAAGGCATTTGTCGTTCCTGAGATTAACTACGGGCAGATTGTTCTTGAGGTGGAGCGCTGCGCCGGTGGAGCAGCCGATACGATACTGGTGCCCCACATGGGTGGTAGCGCTCACCGTCCGCAAACAATTCTCGATGCCATCAGGAGAGCGGCTGGATGAATCAAAACGGTTCAGAAGAGAAACACTATATTGACCAGTACCTGAGAGAGGACCGGATGCCCCATATCTGGTGCCCGGGCTGCGGGCTGGGCTCAATCCTCCATTGCTTCCTCAGTGCTCTAATCAAAACTGGGATATCCATGGACTCGGTGTCTATTGTCTCTGGCATCGGCTGTACCGGCCGGATTGCCGGATATGTCAAGCTGGACTCATTTCATGTCACGCACGGTAGAGCGATACCGTTTGCCACCGGACTGAAACTGGCCAATCCCGAGCTGAACGTTGTGGTCTTCTCCGGAGACGGCGACCTTATCGCCATCGGGGGGAATCACCTGATTCACGCCGCCCGTAGAAACATCGATATGACGGTAATATGTGTCAACAATTTAAACTATGGCATGACCGGAGGTCAGCTGGGACCCACCACACCACTGGCAGCACGAACTCCCACATCACCCAGCGGCAACTACGAACGGCCCTTCAATGTGCCCTATCTGGTAACAGCCAGTGGCGCGGTCTATGTTGCCCGCTGGACATCAATGCACGTGCGCCGTCTGGAACAGACCATGACCGAAGGGCTGCTAAAAAGAGGGTTTAGATTTATCGAAGTGATAGCCCCATGCCCCACGGTATATGGCCGTATGAACCGCCAGCCCACCGGGCTGGACCAGATGAGATATTACCGCGAAAACAGCATAATCAGGCACGGCGCCGACCCCAAAGACGTGGACATTGACCTCAATGGGAAGATTATTGTGGGCAAATTTATTGATATTGAACGTCCTACATATTCTGACCTTCGGGATGAAGTCATGCAGAGAACCCTCGGAGCGGAATCGCCCAAAAGCGATACTGCCAAGCAGGAAGCTAGCGTGGCCGGTTCAACACCCAAATAGGTAGATACAGTATGAATCGAGACGAGATTATATTAGGTGGTCTTGGTGGCCAGGGCATAATCCTTGCCGGCTATATAATGGGCAAGGCGGCTTCTCTTTTTGACAAAAAGAACGCCACCCATACCCAGGACTACGGCCCCGAAGCAAGGGGAGGAGCCTGCCGAACCCAGGTGGTGATATCTGACAGCAATATTTCTTACCCCTATATCGATAATCCATCAGTCCTGGCGGTAATGTCGCAGGGGGCTTATACCAAATACGCTCCCAGTATGCGCCCGGACACCGTGTTGCTCATTGATGAAGACCTCGTCAAACCGAAAAAATCAAAACATATCCGGCCTTTCGCTATCCCAGCTACGCGCATCGCCCGGGAACTGGGCAGAGTAGCAGTAGCTAACATCGTAATGCTGGGATTTATCACTGCCATTACCAAGGTAGTATCAGTGGAGGCAATGAAGAAGGCTGTGCTCGAATCCGTACCCAAGGGTACCGAAGAGCTGAATATGAAGGCCTTTGACCGCGGTTTCTCCTATGGCCTAGAGAAACTAAAGAGCGGTAAGGGAGAGGGGAAATGAGCGGCGGGGCACTGGTAATCGGTGGTGATATTCGGGGGGTGCAAACTGCCTTAGACCTGGCCGACTGTGGGATAAATGTCACCCTGGTAGAACCGTCGTCGTCCCTTCAGGCCAATAACGCTGAGTCTCCGGGAGAAAGCGGGCCGGAAAACAATGCCGGGTCACTACGGCTGATACCGAAACTCCTGAAAGCCGCCCACCACCCCAATATCAATATGCTCACCAACGCCAGTGTAATGAAGGTGAAGGGCACCAGGGGAGACCTCCGGGTGACCGTGGTTCAGCAGCCCCGCTACATAAACGCAGACCTTTGCACCAGCTGCGCCCGGTGCGAGCGAGAGTGCCCGGTAAACATAATTACGCCGGCTGGTGGTACTCTCAATGAACATAAAGCGATTCACCGCCCTGATTACGGACTGAAGTCGGTACCTTCTGCTTACGTCGTGGAGAAGAAGGGGGTACCCCCCTGTACCGCCGCCTGCCCGGCTGGAGTCAATGTCCAGGGCTACGTGGCACTGATTTCCCAGGGTAAGTTCGCTGAGGCGCTCGACCTGATTACAGAAGCAGTCCCCTTTCCTCGGGTACTGGGGCGGGTCTGTACCCACCCCTGTGAAAGCCAGTGCACTCGCCGTCAGGTAGACCAACCGGCAGCCGTATGTGCTCTGAAAAGGTTTGTCGCTGACAATAATTCCACCGGGTCTTCTCTCAGACGGGCACAAGCATCGAACAATGCTTTAAAGCCAACCAGCCGCCCTCGGGTAGCTATTATCGGTGCTGGGCCGGCTGGCTTGACCGCGGCACGTGACTTAGCCCGGCTTGGCCACCGCTCAACGGTCTTTGAAGCCCTGCCCATCCCGGGTGGCATGATAACCGTGGGCATGCCAAGATTCCGGCTGCCCCGCGAGGTACGGCAGGCCGATATCGAGGACATTGTCCGCCTGGGTATTGAAATCAGGACTTCCACCCCCATTGGCAAGGATTTAACACTCAATGACCTGCAACGACAGGGCTATGAGGCAATACTCCTTGCCATCGGAGCTCATAAAAACCAGAGACTAGGCATTCCCGGGGAGGGTCTATCCGGAGTTATCAACAGCATCGCTTTTCTTCAGGCACTCAACTTGAAGCAGCCAGTCGCCGTTGGCGATAAGGTAGCGGTCATTGGCGGCGGATACACTGCTATCGACTCAGCACGCACCGCTATCCGCTTGCACTGTGAGCAGGTACGTGTCCTATATCGGCGCAGCCTGGAAGAGATGCCAGCCAATCCAGAGGAGGTTGCCGAAGCAGGGGAAGAAGGAGTTGAGTTTGAGTATCTGGTGGCGCCGGTCAGGATTGTGGGCCAGGATGGTAAGGTAGCTGGTGTTGAGTTTCGACGCATGAGACTGGGAGAGCCAGACAGGAGTGGGCGGCGCAGCCCAATACCTATTGAAGGTTCGGAGTTTATTATCGAAGTGGACACCGTAATCGTCGCCGTGGGACAGAGACCGGATATGTCTTTTCTGGGAGGAGACACCGCCCTGACCGAAGGGGGGAGACACATAGCTGTTGACCACTTCACCATGGCAACCAAAGTCCCCGGAATATTCGCTGCCGGCGATGCCGCCAGCGCGGTCGGCCCCATGATAAATGCTATCGCCGATGGTCGCCGGGCAGCAGTTTCTATTGATAGATTTCTGCGTGGCCAGCCTCTGGCAGAGGGGCGCTCCCGGGAAAAAGTCATGCCGGTTGAAGTAAACCTGGATGAGATATACGTTCCACCGATAGAGCGCCAGCCGATGCCCTGCCTCGAATATGGGGACCGGATTGGTAACTTCGAGGAGGTTAAGCTGGGATTTACTGCCGATATGGCAGTCGAGGAAGCGAAACGATGCCTTAACTGTGCCGTCTGCAGTGAGTGCCTGGAATGCGAACGAGCTTGTGAGCTAAACGCGATAGACCACGGCATGATACCAAAGCAAATCGAGCTTGAAGTCGGTGCTATCGCCGTGAGCGGGAACCCGGACACCGAGGGAGCGGGCCTAGCCACCAGTGGCGATGGCGTCTACTTCATACCTTCTTCAGCGGACAGGGGGCTATCTCCAGCCTCAGCGGTGGCGGGCAAAGTAATGGCCCGCCTGGCGAAATATCCCCACTCAGGGAGGGAGCAGGTTACCCGAGAAACAGGCAAAACGGGTGCCCTTGAACCAATAACAGGCGAGAGCCTGGAGCCAAGAGGGGGTATCTTTGTCTGTGATTGTGGTGGCGGCATCAGTGAAGTGATAGATGTGCCGAATGTAGTCGAGTACTGCCGTGGGCTGGATGGCGCTGTCTTCACCGGCCGCGTTGGCTATGCCTGTACCGATGATGCTGCCCGGGAGATAAAGGATTTGGCCCGGCAGCACAACCTCACTCATGTCGTCTTAGCTGCCTGCTCCTGCTGCAACCTGGACCAGATTTGCTTCAGTTGCTCTGACCGCCGTGTTCAGTGCAAATCAAATTTGATTGATAGTTACCCGCAGGATAATGTCTACCACGAGTTTGTTAACATCAGGGAGCACTGTGCCTGGGTACATCAAGACCAGCCTGAGCAGGCAACCGCCAAAGCCAAGAGCCTGATTAGAGCGGGTCTAGCCCGTGCCCGGGAGAGTCAGCCGCCGGCAAAGAAAAGGGTCAATGTCGAGGGGGGCGTCCTGGTAGTGGGAGATGGCTTGGGTGGCCTGCGGGCTGCTGCTGACCTGGCAGTGCAGGGCTTCCAGACTATTTTAGTCAGGAAATATGAGCCAGACCGGGAATCGTCCGAGGATTTTTACCCGGCGAGGCAGGACTTAGAAAGAGAACTGGCCAGCCACGGAGCAATGGTACTAATAGCCACGGGGCTGGTCAACATTGATGGCCCGGCGGGCAGGTACCAGGCTACCATTGTCCAGAACGGAAAAGTGCGCCAGTACGCCGTCGGGGCAATCGTTATCGACGTTAGCACCGGGCTTGACGGACAGGAGAATAGCGCAGTCGCGCCAGAGATGGAGCTGCCGCCCCTCCTGCTGAAGGCGCTCGGCAACGGGGATGGGCCGCTTACAGCAGGGGGGCACAGTATGGAACCAGCGCTGAGCCGGCTCTCCGGGGTGTTTCTCTGCGGCACGGGACCGGCAGCAACGAAGGTGCCCGAGGCGCTGATTCAAGGCTCAGCCGCCGCCAGCAAGGCATCAGTCCTGCTGAGCAAGGGCAGTATTGAAATAGCGCCGACGGTGGCCTGTGTTGACCAGCAGAGATGCCGCGGCTGCGGTACCTGTGAATCTGTCTGTGAATTCGGGGCAATCACGCTTGTAGAGAGAATTCCCGGCGTTTTCAGTGCCCAGGTTGACGAGGGGTTATGTCAGGGTTGTGGAATATGTGTTGCCCACTGCCCATCGGGGGCGCTCAGCCAGAACGGTTACAGCGACCTCCGGATTTCCGCCTCGCTGGAGGCAATCCTGTCCTAGATTGAGACTCTATGACGAAGCTGAGGGAATATCCCACCACTGATTTAGAGCCCCGCATTGTGGGCTTTGTCTGCAACTGGAGCGCCTACAGCGGCGTGGAGATGGCGGGTGTGGACAAGAGAGAGTATCCTGCCAGTATTAGGCTGGTCCGGCTAATGTGCCTCGGACGGCTGCACCTCGGCCTCATCCTCAAGGCCTTTGAGCTGGGGGCGGATGGGGTAATGCTGCTGGGGTGTCCGCCGGAGGACTGTCACTACGACAGTGGCATCACCCAGGCCAAGGAAGTGTTCACCCAGGCGAAAAAGATGTTGAGCCTGCTGGGGATTGACCAGAAAAGACTGGCTTTAGTAGAAGTACCTATCGGTAGGGGCGACCTTTTGGCCAGCCGGGTTTCTGATTTTGTGAGACGAATCAAAAGGGCTGGTTCAAGCCCGCTATCCACGAACAATAACGCGCCAACAGAGCTTACGGAGGAACCGGTTAGTTGTCAGAAATCAGCCAGATAATTGCCAATACCAGAGCGTACTTATGCCTGGACTGTGGCAAGTGTACCACAGCCTGCCCGATATCACAGTATGACCCGGACTATTCACCAAGGAAAGTGGTCTACAACGCAGTGCACGGCAACAACACCGGGTTGTTACGGAAAGATGACCTCTGGTCATGCCTAACCTGCTCTATGTGCCAGGAAAGGTGCCAGTCCGGTGTTCAATATACCGAGCTTATTAAGTCGCTGAGGACAGAGGCTCATGCTCTGGGGGAGAATGGTCAATGCAGCCACGGCGGCGCCCTGCAATCCCTGATGCACATCATGACTGCCGACCACCTGAGCCAGAATCGTCTCGGCTGGCTGAATAAGAGCCTCAAGACGGCCACGGAGTCCGATGTCCTGTACTTCGCTGGTTGCCAGCCCTATTTCGATGTAATCTTCGCTGACCTCGGGGTGAGAACGCTGGACATTGCCAGGGGTGCGGTGAAACTGCTTAATAGACTGGATATCGTGCCGGCATTGCTCCCGAACGAACGCTGCTGCGGACACGACCTGCTCTGGGCGGGAGATACCGAGCACTTTGTCCGGCTGGCGGAGCACAACGTCAAGGAGATAAGCAGCACCGGGGCCAAGCGGGTAGTAACCACCTGCCCGGAGTGCTACTTGACGCTGAAGGAAGAATATCCACGCTACTGCGGCAGTCTGCCCTTCGAGGTAGTCCACCTGTCCCAGCTCCTGGCGGCGGGAGTAGCTGACGGCAAGCTTAAATTCCGTCGCTCGACAAAGAAGGTGACCTACCATGACCCCTGCCGGCTGGGCAGATTCTCCGGTATTTATGACGAGCCCCGTGCCGTAATCGATGCCATCCCGGGGGTGGAGCTAGTCGAGATGCCCCGGAACCGGACAAGCGCCCTCTGCTGCGGCACTCAGGCCTGGATGAACTGCGGCACCATCAACAAACAGATACAGTCCGAGCGCTTGAGAGAAGCCAGCGCCACCGGGGCTAACGTCCTGTTGACTTACTGCCCGAAGTGCCAGATTCACCTCAGGTGCGCCATGAATGACGGGAGGCTTGGAGAAGAGATAGGGATAGAAATCGAGGATGTAACTAGTCTGGCCGCCAAAGCGCTGACTGGCTAGGAGGAATATGATATGAGCAACAATAATCCGAGAACAGGCGTGTTTGTCTGCGAGTGCGGCATGAACATCGCCGGCTTCGTCGACTGCGAGGAAGTCCGGCAGTATGCTGAAGGACTGGATGGCGTAGTCGTTTCCGTCAGAAACCGGTATACCTGCGCTGACCCAGGCCAGAAGGAAATAAAAAAGCACATTCGAGAACACGCCCTCGACCGCGTGGTAGTCGCTTCGTGTTCGCCCCGCCTTCACGAGCCGACCTTTCGCCAGTGCGTGGCTGAGGCGGGTCTTAACCCCTACCTGCTGGAGATGGCCAATATCAGAGAGCACTGCAGCTGGGTGCACTCCACCAATCGTGAGGCAGCCACTGAGAAGGCTAAGGATATCGTCCGAATGGCGGTGGCTCGGGCGCGCTTCCTCACCCCCCAGGAGGAGAGCGAGATTCCGGTCACCGATGCCGTTCTGGTGGTTGGTGGTGGTATCGCCGGCATCCAGGCGTCCCTTGACCTGGCCAACACCGGCCATACGGTCTACCTGGTGGAAAAGCAGCCCACCATCGGCGGCATGATGGCCCAGCTCGACAAGACCTTCCCCACCATGGACTGCTCCATATGAATACTCGGTCCGAAGATGACGGATGTCGGTCGACATCCCCGAATCAAGTTGATGACCCTGAGCGAAGTTGAGAGCATCTCCGGGTATATCGGTAATTTCCGGGTAACGGTGCGGAAAAAGGCGCGCTACGTTGACGAAAACGAGTGTACCGCCTGCGGCGACTGCGTCGACATATGCCCGGTAATAAAACCCGATGAATACCAGATGGGCTTTTCCACCCGGAAGGCAATTTATATGCCCTTTCCTCAGGCAGTCCCGTCCTCTTACGTGATAAACATGGAGGAGTGCCTGGGAAACAACCCGATTGCCTGCGGTAAATGCCTGGAGAAATGCGATAAACGCTGCATCGATTTCGATATGCAGGATGAGGTCGTCGAACTCAACGTAGGCGCCATCATCGTCGCTACCGGGATAGATGTCTACGACCCCACCCAGCTTGACGAATACGGTTACACCCGGTTCGAGAACGTGGTTACCAGCCTGGAGTTTGAGCGGCTCATCTGTGCCGGGGGACCCACCGATGGTCACTTTGTGCGTCCTGGCGATGAAAAAACCCCAAAGCGTATCGGGTTCATTCAGTGCATCGGGTCAAGAGCCTCCAAGCGAGGGCATTCCTACTGCAGCAACGTATGCTGTATGAACACCATAAAGGACAGCCTGCTACTAAAAGAGCACTACCCTGATACGGAAATCACCGTCTTCTACATCGACATACGCGCTTTTGGCAAGGGCTTTGAGGAACTGTTCAACCGGAGCAAACAGCTGGGAGTGATGTACCTGCGCGGCATACCCGACCAGATTAGCGAAGACCCCGATACCGGGAACCTCCGGCTGAGGGTAGAAAATACCACTGCCGGACGCATCGAAGAATTCGAGCTGGATATGGTGGTACTGTCGGTCGGGCTGGAGCCTCGCGAAGAAGGAGAACAAATAAGGCAGCTCCTGTCTCTTTCCCGGACCAGCGATGGCTTCCTTGCCGAGTGCCACCCCAAGCTGATGCCGGTCGATTCCGCCACCCGTGGCGTGTTCCTGGCCGGTTGTGCCGAAGCACCGAAAGACATCAAGGACAGTGTCACTCAGGCGAGCGCTGCGGCGGCCCGAGCCGGGGTCATCCTGAGCAGTAGCAGAATTAAACTGGAAGCGGCGACGGCAGTTGTCGACAAGGAGAAGTGTACTTGCTGTGAGGTCTGCGTGCGGGTATGCCCGTATGGGGCCATTACCGCCAGCCGTGACCAGAAAATCCCCGCCGAGGTTACCGAGGCGATGTGTGCCGGTTGTGGCACCTGTGCTGCCGAGTGTCAGTTCGACGCAATAACCATCCGCCACTTTGACGATGAGCAGTACCTGGCTCAGATAGAGTCCGCGCTGGAAGAAAACCCCCAGGACAAAGTAATCGTCTTTGCCTGCAACTGGTGCTCTTACGCTGCCGGCGACCTGGCCGGTGCCTCGCGGCTCCAGTATCCGCCCAATGCCCGGGTCATCCGCACCATGTGCAGCGGGCGCGTGGACGAGAAATTCATTCTGCACGCCTTCAAGCTTGGTGCCCCGATAGTGCTGGTCTCCGGCTGCCACTTCGTCGACTGCCACTACATCAACGCCAACCGCTGGACCCAGCGCCGTGTAGACCGACTGTGGAACAGACTGGAGCGGCTTGGCATCAGGCCGGAGAGGCTGCAACTGGAATGGATGAGCGCTGCCGAGGGAAACCGGTTTGCCAAGGTGATGGCCGAGATTGAGGAAATGAGAGCCCAGGTCACCAGAGAAGAAATCGAGCACACCAGAGAGGTTCTAGAAAAGCAGGAGCGCAAGAAGAAAGGCTCACCGGCAGCTTCAGTAGGCTCGACCTAAAGCTCGAAATACGGTCAGGCGGGAGTTGATATGGCAAAGGAAGCAAAACTAAAGTGCCTGCGCTGTGGTCACGAATACACTGTTCCCGTGTCCGAGAAAGCAGAGCCAGAGGAAAGAACCTGCCCCCGGTGCAGTAGCAATAGCGTGCGGCTGATTCCGGAAGAGAAAAAGGGTGACGATTGACCCGGAGGTCAGCCAGCTACCCGTGGAGTCTTTTCACCACCCAGGCAACATTCTTGCCAAAGTTCCAGGCCGTCTCCATACCTTCCTCATCGTTTGATACCTCACCCGGCTCCCGGCCGAAGGCTATATTCCAGTAGCTCGAACCGGGCACCACCATTCCCAGAAGCTGGAACCAGAAAGTAAGCTGCGCCAGGGTGAAGTTCTGGCCGGCCCGCCGTGCCACTACCAGGGAACCTCCCACCTTACCACGAAACGGTTCATTGTTATGTCGGGAAATGAAGCCGGCACGCTCCATGAGCCCTTTAATCAGGGCGGTGGCCGAACCAAAATACACCGGCGAGGCCAGGATTATGCCGTCAGCTTTCTTCATCTCGAGGTATACCGGGAAGAAATCATCCTCAATAGGGCACCATTCCTCATTATCGCAGACCCTGCAGGCATTACAGGGCTTTATGTCCAGGCCAGCCAGGCCAATGAGGTCGGTATCCAGTCCTTCCTCAGCAACGGCCTTAAGAACGTGAGCGGTCAGTATCTCCGTGTTGCCATTCTTCCGAGGGCTGCCCACGATACCCAGAACTTTCATGTTGACACCTCCATTTCAAGACTACATTTACCGTCGGAGTTACGAGGAAATCAGACTCCAGGCGATTAGAACAACAAAACACAGCAGCACCAGCAGCACCATAACCCCCAACGGAATCCGATACCGGTCCGGGTCGAAGTTCAAGGGTTCGGGGCCCGGCTGCCTGGTACCGAAGAAAACATGTCCCGCTAACCTGACGCCCCCAACTAGGTAGCCGAGGGGATTGGCGCTCAGCCCGACGAGAAGCCGGGTAAGCTGGAGGGCAAGGCTTTCCACGGTGCCAAAGAAACGGCTTACCGCAACCACGAACACGGTGTAAGCCAACCGGGACGGCCTCCGGTAGAACCAATCGGTATCCAATGTGATGACAGCTTTGCCACCAAGCCTGCTGATTAGCAGCCAGAAGCCGAATCCAGCAAAAATCAGAAGCTGCATAGTTTCTATCAGGTGGACAGCGGTATAAGGCTGGTAATTAACAGGAAAGGGAAGAAGGTTGTAAAGCAGTGCTGGGTAGACTCCAATGACCAGACATAACCCGGCAGTCAATCCCATGCCCAGATACATGCCCTTCGGGGTAGCGGCAGGTTTGTGCGAACGATTGGGACCGAACCAGGTAAAATACGGCAGCTTCAGCCCGATGGAGAGAAAGGTCCCGACCGAGGCTAGAGTTAGCAGCAGCACCACCACTCCCATGTGGCTGAGTTCGGCGGCATAGACCACCATAGACTTGCTCACGAAACCGCTGAACAGCGGGACACCGGAGATGGAGAAGGCGCCGACCATATATAGTATCAGAATAAGCGGCATGGCCCGCGCCAGCCCGCCGAGCTCGGTCAGCTTGCTCTTACCAGTGGTGTAGAGAACGGCACCCGCTCCCATGAACAATAAGGCCTTGTACAGGATATGGGCAAAGGCATGGGCAGTGGCACCGTTAATCGCCATCTCGGTGCCAATTCCAACAGCACAGACCATATAGCCAACCTGACTGATAATGTGATAAGCAAGCAGGCGCCGTATATCGTTTTCAAGAACGGCAAACACCACGCCGTAGACCGCCATTACTGCGCCCGCCCATATCAGCAGCTCCAGACCAGCAAATCCGCGGATGAGCGCATAGACCGCCACCTTGGTGGTAAACGCACTCAAGAAAATGCTGCCGGTCACCGTTCCTTCCGGGTAGGCATCAGACAGCCACCCGTGAAGCGGTGGGATAGCGGCACTGAGGGCAAAGCCAAACAGAATCAAATATGAGGCTACCCCTCCTTCCAGGTGGTTGAACAATATCGAACCGGTCTCCCCGAAATGCCATAGAATCCCGGTCAGTAGCACGCTGCCGCCAAACAAGTGAACCAGGAGGTAGCGCATACCGGCCTTGGTGGACTTTGGTGTTCGGCGTGCCCAAATGAGACAGACCGAAGATATCGTCATTATCTCCCAGAACACAAATAAGGTAAACAGGTCACCGGCGAAGGCCACACCGACCGAGCTACCGGCATAGAGCAGAGCCGCCACCTGCTGTCCGGTATCCTTCAGGTGGAAACCGTAGACACCGCCCAGGAAAGCCATAATGACAAAGACATAGCCAAAAGCCAGGCTCAGCCGGTCCACCCGGCACAGCACTAACTCATAGTTGAGAAAGGGGACAGTCAGGCTTGACCCCACCTCCAGGCGCAGCAGGAGGACAAGGGCCAGGAGCGGGAATACCAGAAATGCCGCCGAGCGCGCCCGCTGCGGCAGTAGCAACAGCACGATGGCCCCGACGATAAAAATAACTGCTGGTGGCAGACTATTCATCACCATCATCCCTGTCGTAGTAGTCCTCGTCCCGCTGCAGCCAGTGGTGCCCAAGGAATTTGGAAACTACCACGATAGCCACGCAAGAGATAAACCCAAACACGGCAAAGAACCCCAGGACGCGAGACCACGGAAAACCAACATGACCCTCACCACTCTGGAGCAAGAAGTCGGCCAGGACGGAAAGGATGAGTGCGACTATGAAAACCATCCAGATACGCTTCACCGTCCACCTCCGCTAATAACACTGCTGGCAACACTGGAAGCCAGTTGGTAGAAGTGGGGAATCTGGTCCGGAAAGAGTCCCAGCAACAGGGAGAGCACCGCGGTCAGCACCAGGGGAATTACCATCAAGGGCGAGGCTTCATCAAATTTGGAAAACCTGTCCGAACGGGCAAAAAAGGCACGGGTGACGATAGGGAACAGGTAGCCCGCATTAAGCAGACCGCTGAGGAGAAAAACTACGGTGAAGACCACCTGCCCCGTCTCCAATGTCCCCTGGACCAGATACCACTTGCTAATAAATCCGTTAATTGGTGGCAGGCCACTCAGCCCCATCGAGGCGATAGCAAAGGCACCCATGGTGATGGGCATCTGCCGACCGATTCCATTCAGCTGACTCACAGTGATGGGCATCTGCCGACCGATTCCATTCAGCTGACTCACATTCTCGCAGTGAGTTTTGACATAAATCGCCCCGGCACAGAAGAAGAGGGTGATTTTCATCGTCGCATGGTTCACAATGTGGAGAATACCCCCGATCCAGGCGCTGGGTGAGAGCAGTGCCACTCCAAGTATAATGTAGGACAGGTGACCGATAGTGGAGTAAGCCAGGCGTGCCTTCAAATTGTCCTGGCGTATCGCTATCAGCGAAGCAATCAATATCGTAGCCGCGGCGAAACCAGCGAGAAGGCTGGCGGCTCCAATCTCTTGCAGCAGCCCGGGGCCAATGACGAAGCCCACCACCCGCACAAAGCC
>SDBU01002086.1_pt1 | contig 27244 bp, 15 predicted proteins | sample 2277071 | NCBI WGS metagenome assembly SDBU01 (sample SAMN10397929, study PRJNA504765) | marine sediment metagenome | isolation source: marine sediment core GS08_GC12, 126 cmbsf | place: Arctic Ocean: Gakkel Ridge, Loki's castle | collected 2008 | reverse complement strand
GATGATACGGATGAGGTAGACAAGGTCGGCAACCGACAGAGTCAAACCATCAGCGTTCACGTCAGTAGCAGCGATCTGACCGTGCGGAGCATTCGGACCCGGGACATTAAAGACCTGGAGACCCTTCACGAAGTAGTTGCTGAACAGAACAGCGTCAGCGATTTCGTTGGGGGTACCGTTGAGGTTAATATCACCGCGGTCGTCGATCGAGTCGGCGCAGACGATGTCCACACCACCGTTGTAGAAGTCAACCCACTGGACCGGAAGCGGCTTCATATGCCAAACATGCTGAGCATCCTGGTACCAGACAGTGTCGAAGCACGAGGCCTGCACACCGGTGTAGGTCGGGAAACCCGTGTACATGTTCTCGATATGACCGATGAGGTCAAAGTCGATGACATAGCGGGAGACACCCTGAATCGAGGCCAGCGAGTCGTCAACCGGATGATAGGCGATACTGTTGTCGCCGCAGTCCATCCAGAAGAACCGGATCGGCACATACATGCACTCGAGAGTACGGTCATTGCTGACCAGGAAGTCGAGTTTGAAGAGCACGATCGGCTTCGGATTCAGTTGCAGGCAACCCGGATGGTTGGCACCGTTGTTGGTCTCTGCAATAGCAACCACGCGGAGCAGGCCGCTGGGGCACTGGTTTCCGCAGTTGCCGAAGGGACCGTAACGATAGTTGAAATACTCCCATCCACAGATGGTGTGCATATCGCCGGGAATGGCGGCCCGGAAGTTCAACGCCGAAGCGTCATAAGCGATCAGGAAGTCCCAACCGCCCATGTTTTCAGAACCCTTGTTCAGAGTAACGTCGACAATCACATGCATACCCTGGAGGGTATTGTGGGTCTTCGCGATCTGAACTTCAAACGGCTCAGTTAAGAGTACGTCGAACATGAGAGTACCAGTGGTGCTGCCTCTGACCGCCCCCTCAAGATCGTCGATCTTGAGAGTTACCGTAAACAGCTGGCCACCGTCGCCGGGAGCTGTAGAGTTGAAGGTAACCGAGTAGTCACCATCACCCAGGTCGTTCAGGACGAACGAACTGGCCGGATCGATCGCTGGGTCCCAGCTATCGATAGTCACGGTCGACGGATCGCAGTCAACATCATCGGTGGAAACCACCGGGGAGGTCCCAGAGTTGCCCATACCGATCGGAGTCGTGGTGCCCAAGCCACCAGTGAAAATCGGATCCTGGTTGGTGAAGTTCAGGCTGACCGGAACGCAGGCAACCGGATTGTTGATGGGATCGCTGACGGTAGCGGTGAGCGACAGGGAAGCGCTCACATCGGCCAGAGTCGGCTGATAGCAGATCTGAATCGTGCCGTAACCATCAGCACCATCATCGGTAACCGTCATAGTGCCGATACCGGTGTTGGTGAAGGTGATCGGGTCCGGGCCGTTCGGCGGCGGATCTGGATCCCAAGCGGTCAGGCTTACGCAAACCAGATCGCAGTGGTCGCCACCAGCGGTGACCGGGTTGAGCGGATCCCAGATCGGGGGCTGGTTCGGAATCCAAGCCAAAGTCCAGCAGTGCGGACCATCCCATGATGGAAAGAAGGAACCCGGGCCGCCCGGCGGATCGCCATAGGCCCACTTCCACGTGCCTGCCGGCGGAAAATAGCAGGAATCAATACAGAAGACCTCACCTGCCATAGCCTCGACGGGATCGAAGTTCACCGAGATATAGACAGCGGAGTCGTCGTAGAGCGGAGGAATACCTAGGCCGCAATCCGGTGGTGGTGGTGGATCATCTTCGGGATCGCAATCACCGATCGCACCGGCGTAGCTGACAGTGTCCCAGCCGATTCCGTCCCAACTCCACTTCTTGATCTTGTTGACCAAGTTAAAGTGGTTAGAAGCGGTAAACGCGAACTCTCTACCAAAACCACCGACCCAGGTGGCGCCGCTGTCGGTAACACTCAACTCATAGCCGTTGGTGCAACCCTTGACTTTATACACCGGATCGAGATTACGGTAGTTGAAGTGGAAGACCACCTCACCGACATTCAGCGGGATATCTCCTCCGAATAAGCCCTCAACGCTGTTCAGATAGATGTCTCCACCTTGTTCCTGCGCAAAGGCCATGCCAAATGAAAGGGTCAAGAACAATGCAAGCATCAAAGATATGCGTTTCATTATTGTTCTCCTAATTACTTCGTTAGCGAAATACATGATCTGTCCGTTAATCTCATTCTTTCTCCCCCCTCGGGTCGCATTGGAAACATCCCCCGGACGAGAGCCACCTAGTCACAGGAGCGTTCATCGCAAAATGGGATAGAATAAGATAACGTCCTTTCATTTGAGCGTGTGTCATAAAACAGTACCTCTTTTAAGAGTCCTCCTTTCCATCTCTACTTAGTGGTTAAGGGTTCTGGCCGCCCTCACCTTTCGGCAAGGGTGGCCGTTTACAAATATGTTTACTTCTTCATTCTCATTTGACGCAGTTGGCGCACGGCGCCGGTCCATCCAGGAACATGAAGTCGACCAGGTAAACCAGATCAGATATGTCCACGGACCCCATGCAGTCGTTTATATCGGCCGTCCAAAGGGGATCGGGTTCCGGTCCGCCGGCGAACATGTAGTCGACCAGATAGACGAGGTCTGAAATGTCGAGCATCTCCGACCCGCTGCCGTCGATATCACCGCAGATTGCCCACAGACATGGGTCAGGTGGGTCACAGCTGCTCCCATTGGTCCACCTAGTATGATCATAAGGCAGAGTGTCACAAGCCCACTGAATAGTCGTATCGCATAACAACAGGCTGTCGCTGAAGTTGCCAAAACAGCATTTACCATCCGGTGGCGGATCGATCGTCAGGGCACCGTCATCTAACCAGACATTGACGGTGTCGACGTATGAGATGGTATCGACACCAATCTCAATAGAATCATACGGCGGGGAGGAGACTCTCTGCCAGGTCAGACAGGTAGAGCCGCCCCACAAGACACAGCGCCAATAATTCGTGTCCGGCACTTCTTCCTGTAAAATGCCGATAGTCGATCCGTCGGGGCGGGAGAAGTTGAAGTGGGCCAGGAAGCTTGACTGGATCATAATATCCACCGTGCGGTCCTGCAGGGTATCGGGAATATCCAGCACATCGGCTAACAGCCTAATCAAGAGCCCGCCTGCTTGAGGGACGATCCCCACCGTGGACGGCGGCGCAGGCAAGTCAGCGATGCCGGCGATATTAAGGTCGGTTCCGTACCCGGAAAGGGAGCGAGCGTCAACCCATTCCCAGTTCTCCACCAGGGTACCGGCCCGATCAATGTTGCCGATCAGCACCTCGTTGGTGTCGATGTTGAACCAGTCCCACTCAGCCCAATGCGCCCAGTCGTGGGTAGAGTCAGCCGGCACCATAGTGGAGTCGGTGCAGTTCTCACCCTGCCAGACATCGCACCGCCAGTAAATCGAGTCCCCGGTGACGTGGATTGAATCGATACATGAGTCCGTCTCAACCAGATCATACTCCAGGCAGAGCCATCGAGTGGTGTCAATAGTCGAATCGATGTTGGTCTGGAAAATCGAGATATCGGGGCGATCCAATTGTAGCCAGATATTGAATCCGGCAACGGTGTCATAATAGTTGGACAAGTACACCGAAATAACCGTGTTCTGGGCTCCAGAGACAGCCGTAGTGTCACCTACCTCAACGATAAGTTCAGGCCATTGGCCATTAGCCGTGGGGCCGATCAACAACATAAGGGCCAGCACTCCCGCCAACAACGTCGGCGCCTTGAGAGTGGTAGTTTTCAATCCGAGAGCCATTCGTTCCTCCTGATCGAGATTCGAGGTTCCTGCTTTTACTAACCCTTAGCCAAGGCTCAATAGGAGCACTCCCGTTAAACAGACCATATTTCGTTGTCGAGGCCGAGTTCGTTCACTCGACTAGACTCGCCTTCTTCATGTTGACATTCTTCGAAGCAGTTAATCCGTATAAGTAGTCTGCTTGTATCCCTCGCGCCAATATACCATTGGCCGAGATTGAAGTACTAGAACAGCTTTTGTTCGGAAAGGAGTTTTGACCCCAGGGGAGTCGATCTGTGCCTATCATCCATCGTCCGAGGCCTAATATAAGGCCAACTGCGCTAGTTGTCAATAGGAAAAGACTAAGTATTTGCAGGTTTATTTGTGGTCCGTTTACTGTCTCCTGGCTGGGTTTTCCATTATTACCTTCATTTCCATGGGCGGTATATCAGGCCGCGTCAGTGAACGACGCAAAACTGATTGCCGCCTTAGTCTTTCTTATCGGAAGATTCAACGGATACTTGCCCGTATCCCGGTGAAAGCAACTCTTGGGACAGTACCGTTGGGAGAGGCGGGTTAGAATCTCGAGACTTGCTTTTCATCTCAATGATGTTATCCATGTACCAGGATGATCTGGGATAGAATAAACATATCGACGGCCGGCTCGGCGATTGTGATCCTGGTCCTGTTTGCCGTAGGGTTGCTTTTCGACGTTCCGCAGTTGTGGGGGATCAATCTGGGCAGATTCGTCAACGGCGGTGCCGCCCCGGCGGTTCTTGTTCTAGTCGCCTTATTAATGTGGGATGCGATATCAAGACCGGTCATGACCTGGCTCGATCGATTCTCCAGTCTCCTGGCCGGGCGGAGGCGTCTGCGTCTATTAATGGTGGCAGGATTCGCGGCCTTGGCTACGTTTCTTTTCGCATGGTTCTATTCGGTGACCAGCTTGCTGGGGGATGCCACTCTCCGCCTGAACCAGGTGGAGGATGGGCTCATCTTTCTGCCGACCGAGATCGGTGACTTTCTGCTGCATGCCTTGTTGTACCGAGTGATCTTTCTGCCTCACGAGATAATCGCGGAACGATGCTATAACATCGTCAGTATTGCTTGTGGACCATTCTTTGTGATCGGTTGCTGGCGTCTGTCGGCATATCTGCGATCACACCAGTCTCTGGTTCTCTTTATGGCGATGCTCAGTTCGGGGATGACGGCGTTCTTCTTCGGTTATATGGAGAGCTATTCGATACTCGGTGCCATGTTGCCGTATCTGGTTTTGAGCGCCCTGAAAGTGGTCGATGGATGTTCATCGAGAATCTCTTTTGTGTGGCTGTATCTTGTGGCCGGACTGATCCATTCGGCATCTCTGTTTCTTTTTCTGGGCGTGTTGCTGTTGATTTGGAATTTGCCACGTGATCCGGATGAAGCGGTAGAGAAACGATTGCATCGCGGGCTGATCGGGCTCTGTGGGATACTATTGATGGTTGCCTGCCTTCTTAGCTGGTCGGGGTGGTTTGGCCTTGAACGTTTCATCCTGTCACCGTTTGGACAGGAGGGATATCGTCTGGGGCTGTTCACAGTTCTCCACGCCTTCGATGTTCTGAACTGGCTGCTGCTCTCGGCGCTCCCCTTCGTTCTGTTGCTCCCTACTCTGTTGATGAAAGCAGCACCTGCCTCGTCCGGGGATCGTCGGCGAATTATGCTGGCGTTCTGGTTGATGGTTCCAGCCGCGACGGTTATTCTCTTTTTCATACCGCAGTTGGGCGGCCCGCGCGACTGGGATTTGTTCTCGCTGCCGGCCTTCATTTTGATAGCGGCATCATTGATAGCTTACTTCGCCCGGTTCAATCGCTCCCTGCCGTCTCATATCATGCCGGTTATTGTTGTCGCGGCCTTCACCACCTTCAGTTTTGCCCTCACCAACGGTTCGCCGTTGAAGGCCGCCAACCGGTTCGCGGAAGTTCTGGAAGTATCGAGGTTCAAAAACCAGGTGTTGGAGTATATTTCGATGATGGCTCACGCGAGAGAGTTCCCCCAACTCAGTCACCGTCGCCTGGAGTTTGCCCTCAAGGCATGGGATCAACCACCTTATAAGAAGACAGATTCAGTCCTCGTCCTGCGCTACCTTTACTGGATCACCTACTACCGCGACCAGGAAGGTCATGTCCCTCAGCCCGTCCCCCTGATACTTGCCCGTGACAGCACCAATATCGAGCGGCAACTACTGTTGGCGAACTACTACCTTGAGGTCGGGAAGGCCGGTGAGCTTGATTTCATGGCGCAGAGATTGGAGCGGTTGTTTGCCGACAATGCCCAGGCCAAGAACCATGCTGCCATGATCTACCTGAAGCTGGGACGGTTGCCGGAATGCGGGGGGGCTTTCGAGCAGGCCTATGAGTTGGACAGCAACAACGTTAGCATCCTGATCGGTTTTGCCGCCTACCTTTACGAGGTGTACGACTACGAACGCGCGGCCTCGCTCCTGGAACGCGCCGTCGAGCTTAACCCGACGAGTTTTCTGGCCAATCACAATCTGGCCGTGGCCTACATAGAATTGAAAAGGCTCGAGTCGGCGGTGGAGTATCTGGCTCGGGCCGAGAGTCTGATTGCGTCCAAACCGCATGCGCGGATGGTCAGGCGCACCATGGGGCTGCTTCAGGGCCGGGTGAAACAGTCGACCGAGCCGTGACCGTCGGACATCCCGCCTGACCTACTTGGTGAGAAAGAGCCCACACCGAAAAGGTGCGGGCTCATGGGTTGCGCTATTCGAGTGCGACGTTGCTCACCAGCCGTCTCAGTCAATCCAACCGCTTTTGGCTACACCACCGCCGTCGCAAGGCTCAACCACGGTCCATGAGATAATGCCGTTCGAGAAGGTGATGGTCACCGTGTCCTCGCCCTCATTGACTGTAGCCGTAACGGTCCAGACCCCATGAACATCCAGCGTGTCCCCTGCGTGCTGACCATCGCCGACACAGTGAATATTGATGGTGACAGTCTGCACGATTTGCCCGGACTCCGGACAATCGGATTCCTGGTTGACGTTAAACACAATGTCGGTGATAACCTGATCCAGGCCCAGTTCTATATCGCAAATTCCGAAATCGTCCTCTTCGTGGACGCGAAGATAATCATCGACCGTGCCGTTGACCGTTACCAGGGTGTCGCCGACCAGGGAGGTATCCAGATCAATCTCCAGCCGGTGGTGAACAGCGCCGGTGTCATCAGAGTTAGTCCACCAATCGGCGTGGGCACGCTCTTTTAAGCCCTCGATCTGAATTTCCGGGGTTGGATATTGTACCGGGTCACCGTCTTCGATGATCTGTACGGAGTCGGTGCCCATGATATCGACAGTGTCCAGAGTGAGCTGGTCAGTTACTCTGGCATGAAAGTTGAAAATGTGCCAACCTTCAGAATACCCTTGATAACCAGCCTCTATGATGACCAGCACTTCATCATCAGTGCCCAGCGCCGCCGCCGGGTTCGACATTTTCGGCATCTTCGCTTCCGGAAGGTAGTCGAGCAGTACCCATGATACTTCCAGCGACTGCAATGGTGTCTCAAACATATCGTGCTGGAGGACATCTACAATCATCGATGAATCCTCGGGGGTCAGAGTTGTGTCGTCGTTACCGGTGACATCGTCGTCCTTGTCGCAACCCAACATCAGGATCACCGACAAGCCAAGCAGGGTGCAAAGCAGCACCAGCATTAAGCGTTTCATAGAATCACCTCGTATAAGTGTTTTTTTGCCCGTTTTCTTTATATGATCGGTTAATAGTCAGATCAAACTTGAGGTTTATGGCGACCTGTCGGGAAATGACTACGGCCGATCGGCTTTGGCCTGCGGACCGCCATAAAGCCCGATGTGGGATCGACGGCCATCGGTGTTGTGGATCGTAGAATCACCGGCGTGCAAGGCCGGTGAATCCGCCTGAAGGTGATAATCGCCCGGTCCGACGAATCTTGGGTCGACGCTCAGATTACCGTTGAGGCCGGTCTGGTCCCAGATATCCCTGTAATCGCCGGAATCGTTGGCATAAACGATATTGTTGGTGAATCGCCACTTGGCCCAGTCGCCGTAGTTCCAGACACCGACACAGGGACAAACCCAATGATCCCGCCAGCCGTTTTCGGTAATGATGTTGTTGACGATTCGGCCGCGGCTCTCCGTCGACCAGGGGGCCACGCCGCAGTTGCCGTTGTGATACACGACGTTGTTGGTGATATCCATAAAGGACTGACCGGTAGCAATAATCCCCCAGCCCAGATTTTCGTGCACCAGGTTGTTACGAGCAATCACCCAGGAGGTACCAAAGGCGCCGATCCCTTTCCAATACCCGGTCACTTCATTTCGAAAAGCCACGCATGAGGCGTCCCAGGTCACGCCGATACCGGCGCCGCGCCCACCCTTGATAAGGCAGTCGGTGATTCCGGCGTAAGCACCACGGTACAGCGCCACCCCGTCCCAGCCGTTGTTGACGATGTGACAGCCTCTGATCTCGATGACAGCCCCTTCGCGGCCGCAAGCGCCGCCGATTCCGACCACGACGGTGCTGTCGCGGTGATCGTTGTCGACGATTTCAAGATGCTCCAGGTGGACTTCCGAACGTCGCACCACCACGGCGGCATTGGTGGCGTTGCCGTCGGCGTCGCGCCGCCCGCCGGTGACGGTCAGGTTGATCAGTTTGGTCAGCGGTGAATCCTCAATGTAGACGCCGTAACCGGCCCTGGTCACTAACCGGGTTCGGTAGCGATCCTGACCGATTATCACCAGCGACTTGCCTTTGATGATGAACCCATAGCTGGCCGCTACCTCTGTCTGCGGCTCAAGGCAATTGCCGCACAGTGAGTCAACGAATTCGGACGGGATGGCGTCGAACGTCTTTGGTCCCAGAAACAGCGTGTCGCCGTCGGCCGCGTAGTCGATCACCGACTGCAAGTCCGAACCACGCTCAATAGTGAGGGTTGCGGCCGAAACCGAACCGTAGCTGCATAAAAGCAGTGCTGTTACCCCGAGTATCCCGTGCTTCATATCAACGGTAAATAATGTCCCCGGGGCGTGGATGACAAGCAAAAACAAAGTTACTTGCCGAAGCTCGAGACACGTTTTATACTCAGACTTCAAATCCAACCTGGAGCGACCCGATTGCAGATACAGCGCAGCGCCGCCATCTTGTTGTCACGGCAACCGCTTCGTCCCTCCGGCGCCGACGCCTGGGTGAAGCAAACCCGCAACGCCATATTGTGGGTCAAAGCCAACTCGCTGGCCTTGCACAGTTCGGTCGGGATGCAGACCTGGGAGTTGATCACCGCTCTGGTGTCATCGGAAGGGATTCCCCTGACGCTGTTGATCCCGGCGCCGACCGAGGAGGAATACCGGGAGATGCGACGAACTGTCCTCAAGCAGTTCCATCTCGATAAAGAGAACGTCACCTTTCGCGCCCTGCTGCCGGACACGGGGGAAGTTTACGACAAACACAAGTTCATGCAGGAGCGTGACCGGCTCATCGTCCGCAACGCCGACGTATTGCTGCCCTTATCGATTAGGCGTGACGGGCAGATGAGCCGCCTCCTTGCCGAGGGTCGTGACGAGGGCAAGCCGATCATCGGAAGTTGGAAGGTCGAGTACGAAGCCCGAGGGGAGTCTCTGGGCTACACGATCAGGGACGAGCATCTGACCGACGAGATTCGTCGCTGGGGCGATGAGTATCTCATCCACTGGACACGCGGCAGTAACGGTCCCTGGCCGACCGAAGATGCTATCGACTACCACCTGGCGATCGTGCGCTCAAAGAGCTATCCCCGAAGTGGGTTCGACACGTTGGGCAGCATCGTCGGAAAGCGGAAAATCGTCGCGTCGTCTCGCAACATGCCGGAGCATACTCCAACGGTCAGCTTCTCCTGTCTGCCACCTCGGGAACTGGTTCCGCTTATCACGTGGCGGGCGCGACGGCGACTGATGTCGTTTGAACCGTATGGCATCGGCATTGAACGTGAGACCGCAATGGACCTTGGCATCCAACCAGTACGCTATTATGACCGCGATAATGACCGGCCGGACGAGGTCCCGGTGTGGCTAACTCAGTCCTCCGGTGTCAAGACCGACTGGCGGCAGGAGCGGGAGTATCGGCATGAGGGCAACTTTGACTTCTCCGTGATACCTAAGGACAAACTTGCCTGTTTCACACGCACCCGCGACCAGGCTGCGCAATTGCAGGATGCGACCGGTATCCGGACGATTGGGTTTACGGCGTGAGCGTGAGCCCAGTGTCACTGGCCTCGGGATTTGCAAACTTGCGGGGTGAACAGCATAGCTACGCTCGTGGCTTTATGAGTCTGAGACTATGACTTAGAGGCGAACCATTCGAGAATCCGCCAGTACGGTTGGGACTGGAACCAATCCTTCGGAGCACATGCACGAGATACGCCTCTTAGGTTGGTAAAAAGTGACTTGTCGTACTCAAGTGCACACACGCAGAACTTGCCCTGCTCGATATCCGTAGCATCGAAGAGGATCTCCAGGTATGGTCGATCTTCGTAAATAGCGCGAGCACGCCAGATGAATCGAGGCATGTTTTGAAGAAGAGCAAGCTTCCTCGAACTGCGTGACAACCAACATTCCGTCCGTAGGTCTGCTTTCAATTCGTTGACACTCGTCAGGTAGATATCCCACTCAAATGTGGAGGGTAGCTTGAGTTTCTGCATTTGGATCAGATGCCTGACAAAGGGGTCAAACTTCATAACGATGTGCCTGACAAATGCAAAACGAATTCGGATTTTCGGGTATAGTGGTACAATCACGAACCTGGGCACAGCCCGAACGCTTCCAAGTTTCTGGTCATCGCCCCGCCAGGATGTGGACAGAGAGTTCCACGTGAAGGTCTGACGACCGATCTTTTCTGATACTTTGTCTCCATCGAGTTCCATACGGGCAAAAGGTCCGACCTGATCGTCGTGCACGTATAGCTTATCGATCAATGTCGAACGCAGCCTGAACTCGCGTAGACCGTATGTAAGCAGTTGGTCCCGTCCTAGGCTGAAGCCCGTCACCGCGATCGCATGTCCACCCATGGGTTTAGCGTATGGCGTGTGGGAAATGTCGTAGAGTTTCACCCTAAGAAGCAATGGGATTCCAGCCCGCAGGTATGCGTAGACTGAACCGACCAAGTTGAATACATCCTGCGCATCCGAATGATCAGCCTCTAAGCCGAGTTGCCTAATCGCAGAAATCTCCTGCCGTCCGGTCAGACCACGGCTCGGGAAGGTCCCCGGAGATTCTATGTCAGGAATCTGTGTAGCCATCCGGGTGATCTCGACGGGAGACGGGATTGCGTGCTGAAACAGCTTACCTGTGCCTTGAAACACGGACCAAAGAGCGCTAGTCGCGCAAGCGGCAACCCCCTTGTCCTGTTCTTGAAAGCCAAGCGTTTCCCTAACACTGAGCTTCAATCCATACAACCCTACCTTATATCGTCTTAATGCGGGGTACTGGCGGCGCTCGTTATCCGACCCATAGGTTTTAAGGCAAGTTCTGCCAATAAACGTCTTGGGCAACTTTTTGACAACAACGAATCCCAGATAGGATGCTTGAAGTATCTTGTCACTAAGAGTCTTCCCTTTACCCATTAACGTAAAGGCAAACTGACGAGCTGAAAAAGGCAGGTCAAAAAAGTGCAAGCGAGTACATAAACTGTCGTATTTCCCAAAGCACCGAGCATAATAGCCGGCATAATCTTCCATGAAATCTCGATCAACGTAATCATTCTCCACCAGTATTGTCGCGGCTTTTAGATGATCGAAATAGTGTTTGAAGTATAGTGTATGGAGTTTTGCTTCAACAACGGACGGAAGCGCCCCAGATTTACATGAGAGGATTTTCTTGAGCGTCTCAATGTGGTAAGGAATTATCTCGTACGGCTGCCCCATTTGTAGAGATCACAGAGTAGCGGGTTCGTCCAATAATCTCGGGTCAACTTGGCTGTCAAGCTTGAGTTTTTCAAGGGTCTTGCCCACCTGTTCATCCGACTTTTTCAGAGATTTCTTCCAACGCTCTGTTTTCATCAGCGCCGTTATTTTCTTCTCAACTGACCGAATCTCTTTCTCTTCGCTTGTCATGCCGTACTCCCACGCTTGGATTCAAAGTCCATTATACGTATGCTCTCGAATTCCGCAGTTCCTCCATTCATACACAATAACTGTCTGAAGGGGACAGGGTTTCCCTCGAAATACGTTTCGGTATCGATAGCCTTTTCTTGACTCAAAATTTGCAGGTTCCGTGAATTCGGCCAGTTGCTATTTGCCTTGCACTCTAAATACTTTCATTACCTTTTGCGCCGACAGCGCAAAAGGTAATGAGACAAACGGATTTGTCAACAACTTTTCTGTGGGCTTGCCTAAATACTTCCCCTGACTCCTACCGCAACCGCTTCAGCTTCTCCAGCAGTTCACCTGCCTCGCCTTTGGACAATCCTTGAGATACCAGTTCGTCCTTAGTCGGAATAATGGTCGCGAGCGACTCTCTGAGCACCGACAGTTCCGGGCCGGAGAAGGAAACGCTGTTGAGCACGAAGTCCTCAAAAGCCTCGTACGCCATCGGGCAGACAGTTTTGACCATGTCGGCCATGACACGAGCGTACTTGCGAATCTCCAGTTGGGCGTGTGCGTCCAGCCGCAGCCTCAGAAAATGGAACAGGTTGTGCAGGTCGATCTTCCAGTACCATTCGGTGTACAGCGACAACGGCAAAGCTATCCGCGCCAGTTCACGGGCCAGGCCGTCGTCGACAAAACCATGGTAGCTTTCGTAGGCGGCCCGCTGCGACTGATTGAGGTATTCTACCAACGGTTGCCGAAGCGCCTCCGGCGCCAACTCGTCGGAGCGCCCCTGTTTGTTGACTTCAGACTGGCCGCGGATATCGTCATCGGAAGGAACGTAAAACTCCTCTTTCATGATCGAGTAGCGGCCGGACAGTTCGTTGACGTTGGCGGTGCGGTGACGAATCCACTGACGCGCGACAAAAATCGGCAGCTTGACATGAAACTTGAACTCGACCATCTCAAACGGGCTGGTGTGGCGGTGGCGCATCAAGTAGCGGATCAGGCCACGATCCTCGGAGATCTTTTTGGTCCCCTCGCCGTAGCTCACCCGGGCCGCCTGCACGATTGCGCCGTCGGAACCCATGTAGTCGACCAACCGCACGAAACCGTGATCGAGCACGTCGAACTGCTTGTCGAGTAGTTCGTCTGCCTGTTGAATATGCGAATGCGCCAATCGGACCTCCATGGTTTCAGCCGAATATATGAACGCCGAGTGGTGCGGACAACCACTTTGTTAAGAGATCGCGGCGCACGGTATCCGAAGAACACACCCCGTCCGCAGCGGACCAGGACCCGGCGAAACAACCTCTTGAGACAGCAGTCAGATGCCTGCTGATCCGCTGAATTACTGTTGCTTTATTGTGACCGTTGCGGCATTATTGGCTTGACGTAACAGCCAAGCAAGGAGGTTCTGATGCGTTTTCTCTGTTTGATTCTCTCGACTCTGATGGTAGTAATGCTGACCGGCAGCCCCTGTTCGGCCAACGTCGGCGACACCCTCAAATCGATTTCATCACCGCATGTTTGTCCTCAGGGACTGGCTTATGACGGCAAGCATCTGTGGAATGTCGACCGCAAATCGGATATGATCTACAAGGTGGACGCGAAGGATGGCGCCGTTATGGATTCGTTTCCGGCGCCGGGTTATGTTCCTCGCGGCCTCACCTGGGATGGATCGGCCCTGTGGTGCGTCGATGCCGAAGAGGAATCGATCTATCGCATCAATCCAGAGACACAGATAGTGGAACGCACTATTTACTGCCCGGTGAGCGATCCAACCGGACTCGCCTGGGACGGCGAGTATCTCTGGATCGCCGACGCCAAGGCTGACGAACTCCACCAGATCAGTCCCGAAGACGGCACCACTATCAAGTCAATACCGTCGCCGGCCGGCAGTCCATGCGGTTTGTGCTTCGACGGCACGTACCTCTGGGTATCCGATCGGTCCAGGAACATGATCTACATGGTGACGGTCGACCGCGGCTCTGTTATTGTCTGTTTCGATTCTCCGGGGCCGCACACCTGGGGTCTTGCTCACGATGGCAAGAGGTTGTGGAATGTCGACTACCAGAACGACCGCATCTACCAACTCCGGATCGAGGATGACGCTCCCTTCGTACGCTCCGACGTGAAACGACAGTCACTCGAATTCACCCACCAGGTGCGTAATTTCGGACCCGACACGGTCAAGACTCTTGACGTTTACCTGGCCGTGCCGGAGAGCCGTGACACCCAGGACATGCTCGGCGAGCCAACGTTTGAACCCGCCCCGAAGGACTTCCTGTCCGATCAATGGGGTCAGAAAGTGGCTCACTTTGTGTTCGAGAACCTGGGACCGGCCGAGTTCGCCACCGTCATCATGACGGCTGACGTCGACCTGTACAAGACGCGCTACTTTGTGTTTCCGGACAAGGTGGGCAGGTTAGAGGACATTCCCGGCGAGATTCGAGACCGATACCTGGTGGACGACACCAAGTTTTCCATCACCGACCCGGTTATTCAAAACGGCGTCAAGGAGGCCGTCGGTGATGTCACCAATCCCTACTGGATCGCCCGCAAGATATTTGAGCATCTGATCGACAAACTGGAATACGAACTGGCAGGCGGCTGGAACATTGCTCCCACCGTGCTCGCGCGCGGCAACGGCTCCTGCTCCGAGTACAGTTTTGTGTACATAGCCATGTGTCGTGCCGCCGGGCTGCCGGCTCGGTATGTCGGTGCGGTGACGGTTCGCGGCGACGACGCTTCTTATGACAACGTCTTCCACCGCTGGGTGGAGGTCTATTTGCCGAGCTACGGATGGATACCGGTTGACCCCTCCGGCGGCGACCAGGCTTCACCGGCCGGCCAGGCTAATGCGTTTGGTTACGTGAACAATCGCTATCTGATCACGACAGTAGGCGGCGGCGGTTCGGAGTATCTCGATTGGACCTACAACTCCAACGAAAGTTGGACCTCGAAAGGGCGCTGCAAAATCGTGCTGGAGAACATCGGCGAATGGTCGCCCCGGGAAGTGGCAGACGACGGCGAGTAGACCAATAGCAGCGTCAACCTCAGCCAATAAGAGTTGCTTTTTCTGTCGCGTAGCGGCGGGGCTTGTCTCCGCCGGCCACGAATGGCGCTCACTTGGGCGACGCGAGGCCGCCCCCTACGCGGGTTGCCGTGGTGTCGGGCGACCCCGCCCGACGCAGGCAAGCCTGTTCTTCGCGCTTCGCGCGCTATGCCACTCATGACACACCCCAGTTCTCGTAGGGCAGGATCCCTGCGATCCTGCCCCAACGTCACCCTGAGCGGTTCCCCCAACGTCACCCTGAGCGGTTCCCCCAACGTCATCCTGAGCGGTTCCCCCAACGTCATCCTGAGCGGTTCCCCCAACGTCATCCTGAGCGGAGTCGAAGGATGGCGCAAAGTGCGCGCGTAGCGCGAAAAGGTGGCTCGCCACTGTCTTCCAACAACTCTAATTGCCTTGGAAATGAAAATGTCGTATGCTCAAGAAGGCCGCAAGCGCTGGACAGGTGTCTGCGACACCTGTCTGCTAAGTCGAGACCACCCTGCGTCTGCGCTCAGGGCAGGCTTCGGTTTCGACCGGAATGACAATTTGGCCGAGGAGTTGGACAGACGATGATGAACCTGATCACCAGGATATTCGGTACCAAGCACGATCGCGATGCCAGGAAAATGCAGCCGGCCGTTGCTGAGATTAACGAACAGTTCGACAAATTGAAAGACCTCTCCCAGGAGGAGCTTAAGGCCAGGACCGACCAGTTCAGAGAACGGCTGAAAGCGGGCGAGACGCTTGACGACATCATGGTCGAAGCGTTCGCCGTGGTCAAGGAAGCCTGTCGTCGTCACCTGGGGACAACCTGGGATGTCGCCGGGATCGAGACCGAGTGGAATATGGTGCCTTTCGACGTCCAGCTCATCGGCGGGGTCGCGCTGCATCAGGGGAAGATCACTGAGATGGCCACCGGTGAGGGCAAGACGCTGGTTGCTACCATGCCGGTTTATCTGAACGCACTGGAGGGCAAGGGTGTCCACGTCGTCACCGTTAATGACTACCTGGCTCAGCGCGACCGCGACTGGATGGGTGCTATCTATGAGTATCTGGGTCTTACCGTCGGTGTCATCCAGAATGCGATGATCAATGCGGACCGCCGTGAAATGTACATGCGCGATGTTACTTTCGGCACCGCCAACGAGTTCGGGTTTGACTACCTGCGGGACAACATGGCCCAGCGGTCCGAGGACCGCGTTCATCGCAATTACCATTACGCCATCATCGACGAGGTTGACTCCATCCTGATCGATGAAGCCCGCACGCCGCTGATCATTTCCGGGCAGGTCGAAGCATCCGGGCATGACCGCTACCGCGAGATGAGACCGACCGTTGAAGGCATCGTGCGCAAACAGACGACGCTTATCAACGACATGCTCTCCAAGGCGGAGAACTTGCTCGAAGGCGCCCGGGCCGAAGATGAGTTTGAAGCCGGCCTCATGCTGCTGTCGGCCAATCGGGGTGCGCCCAAGAACAAGCGGTTGTTGAAGATACTCAAGGAAACGGGGATGAAGAAGTTGATGACCGACGTCGAGTCGGCCTTCATGCGCGACAAGAAGGTGCACGAAATCGACGACCGACTGTACTACTTTATCGACGAACGTGAACACGCTATCGCTCTGACCGATCTCGGCACCGAGCAACTCACCAGGGACGAACAGAAACTGTTCGAGATTCCGGATATCTCCACCATGCTGTCCGAACTGGACGGCGATGAATCGCTGCCTGATGATGAGCGTCAGCAAAAGACGGATGAGATTTATCGTGTCCACGGTGAGCGATCCGAAAAAGTCCACGCCATCAGTCAACTCCTGCGCGGTTACGCACTTTATGAGAAGGATGTCGAGTACGTTCTGCAGGATGGAAAAGTGATGATCGTCGACGAGTTCACCGGCCGTGTTCTGCCGGGACGGCGCTATTCCGACGGGTTGCATCAGGCCATCGAAGCTAAAGAAGGCGTGCGGATCGAAGCGGAATCGCAAACGCTGGCCACGATCACCTTACAAAACTACTTCCGCATGTATGACAAGCTGGCCGGCATGACCGGTACCGCCGAAACCGAGGCGCAGGAGCTTTGGGATATCTACAAACTCGACGTGATGGTGATTCCCACCAACGTGCCGGTGGTGCGTGATGACCTCGACGACGAGATCTACCGAACGCGCGGCGAGAAGTACAACGCTATCATCGAGGAAGTCGAGAGCCAGAGTGAGAAGGGTCGCCCGATCCTGGTCGGCACGGTGTCGGTGGACGTGTCGGAAACGCTGTCGCGTATGTTGAAGCGCAAGGGCATCCCGCACAATGTGCTCAACGCAAAACATCACCAGAAGGAAGCGGAGGTGGTAGCGAACGCCGGCCAGCCGGGCAATGTCACTATCGCCACCAACATGGCCGGGCGCGGCACCGATATCAAGCTGGGTGAAGGTGTCGTCGAGGCCGGCGGGCTGCACATCGTCGGTACCGGGCGCCATGAGTCCCGGCGCATAGATCGGCAGTTGCGCGGACGCGCCGGTCGTCAGGGTGACCCCGGTTCGTCGAAGTTCTTCCTCTCGCTCGAAGATGACCTGATGCGTCTTTTCGGCGGCGATCGGTTGGGTTCTGTGATGGACCGACTCGGCGTTGAAGAGGGTGAGGTCATCGCCCATAAGATGGTGACCAAAGCCATAGAGCGCGCGCAGAAGAAAATCGAAATGCAAAACTTCGCCATCCGCAAACACACTTTGGACTACGACGACGTCATGAACGTCCAGCGCAAATGGATTTATGAACGTCGTCTGGCGGCCCTGGAACGGCTGTCGATTAAAGAGGAGGTCGTCGAACTGATCGGGGAGGTCCTTGACCTGTTGATCGACGCGCATTGCCCGGAGAAAACCTACCCCGAGGAATGGAATCTCAAGGGGTTCACCGACGATCTGCGGAAGATTTATCTGATGAACCTGGAGTTCAGGCAAGAGGATATCGAAAAGCTCACTCGCGAAACGCTCAGGGAGAATGTGCTGGGGGCGGTGATGGAAATCTATACGAAGAAGGAAACCGCCTACGGCGAGGAGGTTATGCGGCAGCTTGAGCGGTATGCGGTGCTGTCGACTATCGATTATCACTGGCGCGACCATCTGGCCGAGATGGAGGAACTGCGTACCGGGATCGGACTGCGCGCCTACCACGGCGGGATGGGCAAGCCGATCGATATCTACAAGCGTGAAGCGTTCAAAACCTTCCAGGAGATGGTCGATACCGTCGACAAGGAGATCGTCAACCTCGTCTACAAGCTGCAAGTCAAGATGCCGGAGAAGTCGCGCGAGGAACGGCGTCGTGAGCCACAGACGGTGGCATCGCACGCCGACACGGCCGGTATGGGGATGACCGCACCGCCGGAACCGCAACTGGCCGACGGTCAGCGGGGAAAAAGCCCGATGGCTGAGGCGTCGCAGGCGGGCAAGCAGGTGCGCACGGTTCGACGCCAGACGAAAAAAGTCGGACGCAACGATCCCTGCCCCTGCGGCAGCGGCAAGAAGTACAAGAAATGCCATGGCCGGGGGTAGGGGGGTGGAGGCTGAACAGTCAAAGCCGTTCATGAAGTTCGATTTGGTGAAAGATGGAATAGCATATCGAATCGAGATTCCATCGGAACTTCGTAAGATACCCGCTAAGCACAGATACTCCTTCGACTTCACGGTTTATGAGCATGACAGCGACGTCCGGTTCACAAAACAGGTTCACCTATTATCCCATCTCCATAGTGAGAAGACGGACATGGAACAGACCATTATCGCCGTGCGCGCGCTTTATGGCTTACTTGGAACCTCCGATGAATCTCGAGCGCTGGGAACAAACTTTCCGCCAGAGTTTCTTTCATTCGAAAAGGTGGATGCTAAGAAAACGAGGCAGGAGATTCTGAGTTACGCCCAACAGCGAGACGATGTGTTATTCGATCAGCCCTTCCATGTAATTGAATTCATTTCGGCTATTCATACTAACCCACGGGAATTGGTGAGGCAACTGCAGTTCTGGGTTTCTAAAGACCTTTTTGCGTTCGATGTCGGCACAAGTTTTCTCGCAAGTAAACACAAATGGGATGACTATATCTTTAAGCGGATGCAACTGGACAAAAATCGCTTGCGGAATGCCCCTATTGAAATTGATTCGTCTGAAGCATTGACGATTGCTGATAAGTATCTCGCTACCTTGAATCGCGAGGCGCACGTGAATAACAGAGATGTGTTTGTCGTACATGGCAGGAATACGGACAAGGTCAATACTGTTGCCCGATTCCTTGAGAAGCTTGAGTGTTCTCCGATCATCCTGAGAGAAAAGCCGAATAGAAGCCAGACTATCATAGAGAAGGTGGAAAGACACTCCGATGTTGGCTTTGCGGTCGTTTTGCTTACGCCAGACGATGAAGGTCGTTTGTGTGGGGATGAAAGTTGGAACCTGCGCGCTCGACAGAACGTCATTATGGAACTAGGCTACTTCATGGGGCGTATTGGTAGAGACAGGGTTGCTTGCATACTGGTCGAAACGGAGAACTTCGAAAAGCCCTCTGACATTGATGGTATCCTCTACATTCCGCTCGATGATCAAGACACTTGGCAAATGAAACTGGCCAAGGAGTTGAAAGACGCCGGCTATACTATAGACCTAAACAAAGTACTCTAGTCTCTCTCCCGGGCCTCATAGGGCAGATCTGTCCTCAGACCTGCCGTCAACTGACGCCGCGCGAATTCCGTCACCCCGGCGAAAGCCGGGGTCCAGTCTTTCTCGCCAACTTGAATGACTGGATACTGGCCTTCGCCAGTATGACCATAATGGAGAAGATGGATTCCCGCCTGCGCGGGAATGACAACAGTGGCGTTACTGTCGCCGTAGCTACTGTCGCCGTAGCTACCGTCGCTGTCGCATCTTTTAGTTGTCTCCTCGTCTGAGCCGGTGTATATACGCTGCATGGCGCGTTCGACTCTGCTCAACTGGATAGAATTGTCACAAGCCGCCTTCCGGCAAAACATCAGTTCGCTGTCGGCGCTTGCGGGTGGCCGCACGTTAGCTATCTGTGTCAAAGCCAACGCCTATGGACACGGTCTGCCGGAGGTGACGCGGATGCTGATCGACCGACCCGAGGTCGACTACGTCACGGTCCACAGTCTTGCCGAAGCGCTGGCCGTCCGTGAGTCCGGTTGGACGAAACCGGTCATGGTCCTCGGGCCAATCTCACCGTCAAGTCTTGGGGCCGTGGTGGAGCACGACCTCGAACCGATGATTTTCGACAAGCGCAACCTGACTCTTCTGGGGAAGCTATGCGAGAAGAACAAGTGCTCTGTCAAAACACACCTCAAGCTCGAGACCGGCACCAATCGGCAGGGCCTTTCTGAAAACGATCTGCCCGCAGTGGCGTCGGTTTATCAAAAATATCCGGGTCTCGGTCGACCGCACGGCGCGGCTATGCATTTTGCCAATATCGAGGACACCACTTCTCATGAATACGCCGAATCTCAACTGAAAACCTTCCGTCGACTGGTGCGCCGGACGAGCGCGCTAAAAATCAAACCGCGCCTCCTGCACACCGCCTGTTCGGCCGCTTTGATCCTGTTTGACCAAACCCGCCTCGACCTGGTCCGGCCGGGTATTGCCGCCTATGGACACTGGCCGTCCAAAGAGACCTATCTTTCCTATCGCCTGCAGGGCGGCAGCAACGATCTGTTCAAGCCGGTGCTGAGTTGGCGTACCCGGGTGACTCAACTCAAGCAAGTACCGGCTGATTCGTTCATCGGGTACGGCTGCACCTATCGTACTACGGCGCCTGCGAAGTTGGCGGTATTGCCGGTCGGTTACGCCGATGGTTACGACCGCAAGCTTTCCAACCTGGCTTACGTGCTCATCAAAGGTCGGCGCGCTCCGGTGCGGGGACGTATCTGCATGAACCTGATGATGGTGGACGTTACCGATATCAAGGGTGTGCGCCTGGGTGAGGAAGTAACTCTGCTCGGTCGCGATGGCGATGAAACACTCACGGCCGAGCAGTTGGCCGCCTGGGCCGGGTCGATCAACTATGAGATCCTCGCCCGGTTGTCGTCGTTGATCTCTCGGGTGTTATCGTAGGTCAAACAGTACGGCATCGGGCTACGGGCGAAGCTATCGCATCGGACTGTACGTACGGATGGACATAAGGAGGACCGTATGAGCACCACGCAAACATCAACGAATGACGGCATTGCCACTCTCATCCTGGCGCGCGACAAGGTCAACGCCATCAACGAAACGCTGATTGACGATATCAACAACGAGCTGGATAATCTGGAAGCAGACACAAATATCGACGCCATTATCCTGACCGGACGCGAGAAGTTCTTCTCGTTCGGGTTCGACGTGCCGGAACTGTTGTCGCTGTCCGAAGAAGGGCTAAGACGCTTTTTGACCAAACACACCGCTCTGCTGTTGCGCTTGTTCACCTTCAGCAAACCGGTCATCGCGGCGGTCAACGGCCACGCCACGGCCGGCGGGTGCATGTTAATGATGGCGTGCGATTTCCGGGTGGCGGCGGAGGGTCGCGCAAAGATCGGCCTCAACGAGATCGACCTGGGCGTGTCGGTATTCGGTGGCAGCGCCGAGATGCTTCGCTACTGGGTGGGCAACCGCAACGCCGAGACGATTCTCAACGAGGGGAAGCTCTATTCAGTCGTCCAGGCAGCGAACCTGGGCATGATTGACGCGATAGTCCAACCTGATCGTTTGATGTCGGCCGCGACGGACAAGGCCAAAGAGTTCGGCGGCAAGCCGAAGGCCGCCTACCGGGCGATCAAGCGGCTGATGCGGGGGCGGCTCGCCGCTTCAATCGCACAAGGGGAGCAGGCCGCTCTGGACGCCTTTATCGAAACGTGGCACACCGACGAAGCCCGGAAGATCCTTCTCACCCTCAAGATTCGCGGGTGAGTCTTGCAGGCGCGCCTGTTCTTCGCGCTTCGCGCGCGGCAGGGGCGCGGGGCTCGGTTCGGGGGGATAACTCGTCGATTCTGTCACCCCCGCGAAGGCGGGGGTCCATCTTCAGTTCTATGGAGGAACGGAGGGATTCCCGCGTGCGCGGGAATGACAAGCCTGATCTCCCTGGCTGTCATATTTTTGCACAATTCGCCGATATAATGTAGATAAGAATATCATTGGTGAAGACGGGCTCCCATTAGCAGGGGATATCGAGAGATGAATAATAAGGCGAATAACAATCGTCCTGGCACAGGCGCCAAGGCGCCTATCGAAAGCAGTCCTTACTATGGACAATAAAGCAACCTTGCCGAAACGCGGTTCATCCAGGCGCTATGGTGCATCACTGACGGTGGGTCTCATCGGTCTGGCGCTGTCATTGACGGCGTTCTTCGCAGTTGGCAAGTGGGCTGCTAAATGGCGCGCGTCCGATTTTGATAGATTAGCCGAAGCGCGCTGTGAGCTGTTTGACAGAGAAGTAACAGGGAATGTGGGCAAACTGACGGCCCTGAAGCAGTTTTTCGATGCGTCGCAGTTTGTAGGCCGTCACGGTTTCGCCGACTTCATTGATCCACTGCATGAGATATCCACCCATAAGCTGGCATTTTTCTGGGCGCCTCAAGTGTTGGAGGCGAATCGTCGCTCATTTGAAGAAGCTGTGCGGGCTGAGGGATTTTCGGATTTCAATATACACTGTGATTCGCCTGTTGACGGCACAACAGCCGTTACTCAACGCGAGCGGTACTATCCTGTTCGGTATTACTGCCATGAGTCCAATTGGGCAATGGGCATGGATCTACTCCGCGAGCCTCACCTGAGAAAGGCGATCGAGCAGGCAGTTGATACAGACCAACCAGTGGTTACAGGATCTATTCTATTCCCTGGCGAGCAACAAGATTGGTCTGGAGTCGCGGTCCTTCACGCTGTCTATCACAGAGGGTTATCCACTACAACGGTTGATGAGCGCCGTTCCGCAATTGAGGGTGTCGTCGTTTGCGCTATGCAACTCGATGATATCCTTGAGAACGTTATTCAGACGCTGACACCAGCGGGAGTTAACATACAGGCAGCCGATCTCTCCACACCGGGGGGCAAACAGATTCTTTACCAGCGTTGGGCGCGCCTGCAGAGCGGGGATCCTGAAGATACACTAGGCAAAATGAGCGACGCTTCAGGTTTGATTTATGCCACACATTTCCACGTGGCCGGCCACACCTGGGAACTGCGTTGTACGCCTTCAACTGGATATCTCGCCGCTCACCCTTTATGGACACACTGGATCGTATTGCTCGGTGGACTATTACTGACGGCGCTCCTGGCTATACAGTTCTACATGATGAGGAATCGCACTGGCATAGTTGAAGCAATTGTGGCTGAGCGCACAACTCAACTGCGGGCGAGTGAAGAACGCTATCGGGCGGTTGCGGAAGATATGCCAATACTGATCTGCCGTTTTCTTCCCGACGGCGAAATCACGTATGTGAACGAAACCTACTGCAAATACTTTGAGAAGACGTCCAAAGAGCTGGTCGGGACGCAATTCTTCTCACTGATTCCGGAAGCAGACCGAGAAGGCGTCATGGTCAGTATCTCTGCGCTGACGGTCGAATCCCCGACCAAGACACACGAGCACCGGGTGATTGCTCCGGACGGCCAGGTCCGGTGGCAACGCTGGACCAACCGCGCGCTGTTTGATGCACAGCGCAAGGTCATCGCCTACCAATCTATCGGGGAGGACATCACCGAGCGTAAGCAGGCGGAAGAGGCGCTGATAGAATCCGAAGCAAGATACCGGACGATCTTCAATGGCTCTGCACAGGGGATTCTCGTAGCCGACATCGAAACGAAGAGATTCAAGTATGCTAATCCCGCTATGTGCAGGATGCTCGGATATACGGAAGAAGAGATGACACAGTTGGCAGTGATGGATATTCACCCCAGGGAATCTCTGGAGCACGTGATCTCAGAATTTGAGGCACAGGCACGGGGTGAAGTAACCCTGTCACCCGAAATCCCGTGTTTGAGAAGAGACGGGAAGATCATATATGCCGACATCTCCACCACGAAAGCGACAATTGGCGGGAGAGAATGCAATGTGGGTTTCCTTACAGACATCACCGAGCGCATGCAGGCCGAGGAGGCTCTGCGGGAGAGCGAGCAGCAACTTAAGGCCACCAACCACGACTTGGGTGAACGGGTCAAAGAGCTCAATTGTCTATATGGTCTCTCCCGTCTGGTTGACTCATCGGAATCATCACTGGAGAGCATACTTCAAGGAACTTGCGACCTCATTAAGGAATCCTGGCAATACCCGGATATTACATGTGTAAGAATCGTTGCAGGAGATAGTGTCTATAAAACGGCTAACTTCAAGACGAGTAAGTGGAAGCAAAGTGCGGACATCTTTGTTAATGACAAGATTATCGGGCAGATTGAAGTCTTCCATCTGGAAAATATGCCTAACCTTGACGAAGGACCGTTCTTGAAAGAAGAACGTTCATTGATTGACTCTCTGGCCGAGAGATTAGGGAAAATCACCGAGCACATGCGGGCCGAGGAGGCGCTGCGCGCGAGTGAGGAGACGCACAGGGGACTGATCGAGAATCTTCCGCAGAGGATATTCCACAAGGACGCGAACTCTGTGTACGTGTCCTGCAATGACAATTACGCAGACGACCTGGGAATCGCCGCCCACGAGATCAGGGGCAAGACCGACTTTGATTTCCACCCCAAGGAGTTGGCGGAGAAATACCGGGCGGATGACCTGCGGCTGATGCAGTCCGGCCAGACGGAGGAAATCGAGGAATCCTACATCGGGGGCGGCCAGGAGTTCGTCGTGCAGACCGTCAAGACCGCGCTGACCGATGACGCCGGCAATGCCACCGGCATTCTTGGGATCTTCTGGGACATCACCGAGCGCAAGCGAGTCGAGGAGGCTCTGCGGGAGAGCGAGGAACGCTACCACCGGATCACTGACGCAGTCACGGACTATATCTATAAGGTACGTGTCGAGGATGGACAACCTGCGGAAACCATTCATGGACAAGCCTGTGAGGCTGTGACGGGTTACTCCACAGAGGAATTCAGAATCGATCCCTACCTGTGGATTCAAATGATTCCTCAGGAAGACCGCGACCCTGTCAGGGATCAGGTGTCGCGAATCCTCTCGGGTGATGACCCCGAGCCAATCGAGCATCGCCTCATGCGCAAGGACGGTTGTGTCCGATGGGTGACGAGCGTTCTGGTTGCCCACCGCGACGGCCAGGGTAACCTTTTCTCCTACGATGGCCTGATTCGCGACATCACCGAGCGCAAGCTAGCAGAGGAAGCGTTGGCGGAAAGTGAGAAACGTTTCCGAAACATTGCTGAGAGCATGGCTGATTGGATATGGGAAGTGGATTCCAAAGGCGTATATACTTATGTATCTTCAAATGTCGAGTCGCTTTTGGGCTATAGAGCCGAAGAGGTTCTTGGGAAAACGCCATTCGATCTCATGACTCCGAAAGAAGCAGAACGTGTGGGCCAACTTTTTCAACTTATAAGTGAGAATAAAGAGCCCATGCGCGACCTCGAAAACTGGAAGTTAACTAAAGACGGCCGGAGTGTTTGTCTCTTGACGAACGGAACCCCATTATTCGATGATCAGGGCAATCTGCTTGGCTACCGTGGTGTCGACAAGGATATCACCGAAACCAAACGCTTGCAGGAACTGGAATCCCGTGCGGAACGGCTTGAAATGGCTGGAATGATCGCCGGGCAGGTGGCTCACGACTTCAACAATCTTCTGGCGCCCATAATAGCATACCCCGAGTTTATTCGAGAGGAATTGCCCAGGAATCATCCTGCTCTCCAATACCTGGACCAGATTGAGAAGGCGGCCCTCAAGATTGCTGACATCAACCAGGATCTATTGGCCATGGGTCGAAGAGGCCACTACAACATGGAAGTACTGAACCTGAATACGGTCGTTCAGCATGCTATATCGGAGTTGGAGCCTTATCCCCAGACGTTGGCTTGCGAAATCAATCTCAGTGACGACGTGATGGATATCCTCGGGGGCGGCGCACAGCTTCATCGTATGATCAGCAATCTGCTGCATAATGCCAAAGACGCCATGCAGGATATTGGACAAATCACTGTCAAGACAGAGAATTACTATGTTGACGATGTTTCAGTCGCCTACGGTCGTGTTCCCAAGGGTGAGTATGTCAAGCTGACAATATCAGATACAGGTTGTGGTATATCAGATGATATTGTCCAAAAGATACTTGATCCGTTCTTTACGACCAAAACCACTGACAAACAGCGTGGCTCTGGTTTGGGTCTGAGCGTCGTCGATGCCGTAGTCAAGGATCACAATGGATATTTTGACCTGAAGACTCAATCTGGCAAAGGCACTTCGTTCTACCTCTATTTTCCAATCACTCGCAAGTCGTCTGATGAAGATCATTCTGACGAAATCTCTGGTGGAAGCGAAACGATATTAGTTGTTGATGACGATGATATTCAGCGTGATGTATCTACCCAACTCCTCAAGAAACTGGGATATGAAGTCAATTCTGTTGAGAGCGGTGAGAAGGCCATCGAGTTTCTGCGTGAGAATCCACAGGACCTTCTTATGCTCGATATGGTAATGCCGGGAGGGATTGACGGAGCGGAAACATACCAACAGGTTCTCGAAATCAATCCGGATCAAAGGGCCATCATTGTCTCAGGATTTTCAGAGTCCGACAGAGTTGAGGCAGCTCAGAAACTGGGTGCAGGAGCATTTGTTAAGAAGCCCTTGACAAAGAAAGCTATCGCTGTCGCTGTCAGAACAGAACTGGATAAGCGAGAAAAGGTCCTTGTCTGAAAACCTGCTCACCTACTAGTCCTAATTCTGACACTATTGTCTGATAATTCTGTTGGAAAGCCCGGGTGGCCTCTGCTTTCAGCGGACTTAACAACACTCCCACCCCCACAAGAACTCCACATATTCCACGCAGAATTCTTCCGCGTGTTCGTTAATAAAGGACCATTCCCATGACCACCAATGCAAAACATATCAAGACTAAACCATGCAGGCTGATGAATCACCATCGATTCTGTATAGAAAACATGAAAACAGGCAAGACGAACCCATTTCAACGTTTGCTGGGCAGCCGTCTAAAACCTTGTCTGGGACGGACATGGACCAGACGTGGGAGTCTTCCGCCGGAAAAAGTAAAAGTACCCAAAACGAACCCATTTTCGCGCCCGTGCCTGGTGTACGTCCTCGTGCGCCACGTTGTCGAGGGGCAGACGAGGAGAGGCTGTCCCAAAAGCTGCTGTTCCGGTGGTTCCTTCGACATCCGGAGGAGGTCGTGAGAACCGCCGGTTTCTTATGCGTGCTC
>SDBU01002085.1_pt1 | contig 27246 bp, 17 predicted proteins | sample 2277071 | NCBI WGS metagenome assembly SDBU01 (sample SAMN10397929, study PRJNA504765) | marine sediment metagenome | isolation source: marine sediment core GS08_GC12, 126 cmbsf | place: Arctic Ocean: Gakkel Ridge, Loki's castle | collected 2008 | reverse complement strand
TTGGATTAACTTTTGGACAATCTTTTTTATAGCAAGTCTCGCCCTTTTTGCCGGCATGGCTATAGTCGTTTCTATTGGTGGTTTTTTTAACATTCGCTCACTTTTTAAAGGCCTGACAAATCGAGCTAAACAGCAGGAAGAAAACCCCAACAAAGATGACGACTAAATGGTTAGAGTAATTTAAATTTCCAAACACTTAATGAAACTCTTGTTGATATAGGCTATGACGGCTATTCACTCAGAGACGCAGAAGAACTGATCGGTAACTATATTGAGCATCCAGCCTCCTGGCGTCATGGAACCGACGTGAGCTCGCTCTCGGGCCGTCCGGTTCGACTTCATTTTGTTATGAAGGATGCGAATCTTTATTCTCTGCAATTCCGGCCAGAAGTGAAAAACTAAGATACCCCATCGTTAGTAATAAATACCTGCAAAACAGACTGGAAGTAGGTGGCTGATTTAGGTATTATAACGATTCAAAAGCCACGGAGCAGGTTTAAATTTTGGTCGTTTGGTGAATACTGGTTTTCGTTTTATTAAGGGCTGCTGATATGAAAAATCAAAAAGACAATACTCAAAGACGAAAAGGTAGAATTTCCCGCCGAGTTTTTATAAGCGGTTCTGCTGCGACAGCCGTGTCACTTACAATTGTCCCCCGGTATGTCCTGGGAGGTTCAGGCAACGTGCCTCCGAGCGAAAAGCTCGACATAGCCGGTATCGGAGTAGGGGGGCAGGGAAGATGGGACCTGGACAATGTGAGCAGTGAAAATATTGTCGCCCTTTGTGATGTGGATTGGGAGCGAGCGGCGGACACTTTCAAACAATACCCGAAAGCAAAAAGATACCGTGATTTCCGAAAGATGCTCGAAAAGGAAAAAAACATTGATGCGGTGGTAGTTGCCACGCCGGACCATACGCACGCTGTCGCCTCGATGACGGCTATCAAAATGGGAAAGCACGTCTATTGCGAAAAGCCCCTGACTCGAACGGTATATGAGGCGCGAGCGATAGCTAAAGCAGCCCGCCAAGCCGGAGTCGCCACTCAAATGGGAAACCAGGGTATGGCGTTCGAGGGAAACCGCCTTATCAACGAATGGCTCTGGGATGGAGCAATCGGCCCGGTACGCGAGGTGCACGCCTGGTCCGATCGACCGACACACAATGGGCAACTTTTTTGGGCCCAGGGAGTTGACCGGCCTAAAGACACGCCACCTGTTCCTTCAACTTTGGATTGGGACTTGTGGCTGGGGCCTGCACCTTACAGACCTTATCACCCGGCCTATGTACCTTTTAAATGGCGTGGGTGGTGGGATTTTGGGTCGGGAGGATTAGGGGACATGGGTATCCACAATTTGGCGCCGGTTTTCTCCGCTTTGAAACTGGGAGCTCCGATTAGCGTTCATTCAAGTTCGACCCTGGTTTATAAGGAGACCCTGCCTCTGGCCTCGACAGTCCACTATGAGTTTCCGGCCCGTGAAGACATGCCGGCAGTCGAGCTGCACTGGTACGATGGTGGGATTATACCTGCTCGTCCTGAGGAGCTGGAAGATACAAGGGAGCTGTCGCGTGAGGATGGACTAATCTTCGTAGGCGACAAAGGCAAGATGTATGTTGAAGGCTGGGGCGGTAACAGTCCCCGCTTGATACCTGAAGCGAAAATGAAGGCCTACAAACGCCCGCAAAAGACGCTCCCCCGTTCAATCGGCCATCACAAGGAATGGATTCAGGCATGCAAAACCGGCAGTCAAACGCGTTCTAATTTTGACTTTGCAGGTCCTTTGACAGAAACGCTTTTATTGGGAACGGTTTCGGTTCGGATGGGCGGAAAGAAATTGACCTGGGACAGCAAAAACTTTAAGATTACAAACCTGCCGGAAGCAAATAAGTATCTGCATTATGAATATCGCCCAGGATGGACGTTGTAGACATGTAAAATTCGTATTTGGTTGAGAAATAAAGAATATAGCAATAGGGAGGTAGATTTATTATGCCGGGCAAGGGAAGGATTAAAGTTGGAATTATTGGGTCGCAGTTTGAAGCAGACATTCATGCCGAATCGTTTCGGATTATGCCTGATGAGGCGGAAGTAGTCGCAGTTGCCTCTCCTACGCCGGGCAACGCCCAAAAGTTGGCGGACAAGTATGGTATTGCCCGCGTCTTTACGGACTACAAGCAGATGCTCACGGAGAAAGACATCGAGATGGTAACGATTGCGGCACCGAACTATTTACACGCCCAGATGACCATTGATATTGCCAACGCCGGCAAGCATGTGGTTTGTGAAAAGCCACTCTGCATGACCCTGGAAGAGGCGGATTTAATGATTGAAACGTGCAAGCGCAAAGGTGTCTTACTGATGTATGCGGAGGAATTATTTTTCACACCGAAGTACGTGAAAGCTAAAGAGATGGCTGAACAGGGTGCGTTTGGCAAAGTGTACATGGTGAAACAGTCAGAAAAGCACTTCGGCCCGCACGCCCCCTGGTTTTGGGATGTTGAGAAGTCGGGTGGGGGCGTTTTTATGGATATGGGCTGTCATGGTATTGCCTTTTGCTATTGGTTTCTGGGTAGGCCGAAGATTAAGACGGTATATTGTCAGATGGCAACGCACGTTCACGGTGACAAGACCAAGGGTGAAGACAATTCCATTTGCATTCTCGAGTTTGCCAACGGTGCGGTTGGCCTGATTGAAGACAGTTGGGTTCGGCGAGGCGGCATGGAGGACCGTATCGAGGTATATGGAGAAGGCGGAGTTACTTACGCTGATTTGCATATGGGCAATGCTTTGCCTACCTACAGCGAATATGGCTACGGCTATGCAGTCGAGAAGGCGCCTACAACCAAAGGATGGACTTATCCCGTTTTCGAGGAGTTGTGGAACTACGGCTTCCCGCAGGAAATGCATCATTTCGCTCGATGTGTCCGCGGCAAAGAAGAGCCACAGGCGACCGGCGACGATGGTCGTGTAGTGCAGGAAGTGCTATATGCCGGTTACAAGTCGGCTTCAACAGGCGGCAAGGTCCAATTGCCGTTTCGAGCTGACGGTCTCAGGGGACCAATCGAACTGTGGTTGAAAGGGTAGTAATACAGAGCACAAAAAATTTATGCGTTGTAGTGAGTGTTCAGCACACCAATTAACTACTCACCAATTAAGCAGAATTTACTTGCTCACAGTGGTGGAAAAGTAATCTCGTTTATTCTTTGTCCGCTTTGAGCTTCGTAATGAAAAAGTCCGCGCTGGATCGGTATGTCGTTCGGGCACCCGGATATTTCAGGTCCGCTTCCACGCCCAGTTCGTCCATTTTCTCCTTGAGCTTGACACCGAATGTCACGTGATGAACTTTCCAGCCTTGTGCCCGGCTCGGATCATCCGGTACCGGAGCATCCGGCTTCATACCATAACTCATGAAGATGGGCGGATCATCGGCAGTGATGAGGGACAGGGCTGAAATATCCTTTATTATCTTGCGAAGTTCTTCATCCGTAACCTCGCCGAAGTATTCGGTCCGTTCTCGGTGCGGCTTGTCATAGCCCGGAATCCACCGCTTCCACCAGTCAAAATCCATAGTGGTTTGGCCGCCGTTAGTAGCCACACAGGTAAGCCGTGAGGATTCGCGCTCCAGCGGATCGCTGCTCGATGGCTCAGCCATTTCATCGTGAAAAGCCAGCCACATGCAGATCTGCGCACCTGCCGAGCCGCCGAACGCACCGATCCGTTTCTTGTCGATGTTCCATTGACTTGCCTTAGAGCGAATAAACTGAAGTGCCCGCAGCGAATCGTGGTGCGCCGCCGGCAAAGGCTTGTCCGAGACAAACCGGTATTCTACCGCCGCGACCGAAATTCCCGCATTCAGCAACTCTCGCAGAGTACCGGCATTCAAACCCCTCTTGCTGCCTCCTCGAAATCCTCCGCCGTGAATATACACCGCTACCGGCGTAGGTTTGTCGGATTCGGCCTGGTAGAAATCTAATAAGCTGCGCTCATAGGGTCCATATTTGATATCTGCATGGGTTGGAGGCCTTAATTGGGGTCTCTTTCTCGCCGCCCTCCGGCTTCTGGTGTCGGCTTTCGGCTTTTGCCTCTTCAAATTGCTGTCGAAGAAGTTAGCTACTATTTCAAAGAGTTTTTCCGGACTCTCTTCGCCGCCGCGCAACCCGTGTCCTCCACCTTTGACAACACGGAGTGTTGCGTCAACGCCCGCTTTCTTCAGGGCGTCGTAAAGCAGCTCACTTTGATGAAGGGGTACGGACATATCTTTGCTCCCGTGCATGATAAGAAAGGGCGGGTCGTCTTTTGTTACATACGTGATTGGATTGGCTTTCCTTGCTAATGAACGGTATGGCTCCTCCTGAATTGGCCCTCCAACCAACAGTGACTCGGGCGAATTAGGCGCATCGTGAATCAAGCGGCTGCCTTCGAGCGAGTGCTTGTCCATCTGCAGAAAATCCGTCGGGCCGAACCAGTTACATACCGCCTGCACTCGGCTCGAATATTCACGGTTTGCCGCGGTGTCGAATTTTTTTACGTCGCCCGCCGTACCTAAGAATGCAACCAGATGCCCACCTGCCGAGCTGCCCCATGCGCCTATCCGGTCGGGGTCGAGACTGTACTTGGCCGCGTTTGCCCGCACCCAGCGTACTGCTGCTTTGCAGTCTTCGACCTGGGCGGGGAAAATGGCTTCACCGCTAAGACGGTAGCCAACATCCACCACCGCGTAACCTCTTTCGAGCATAGGACGGGCCCGGCTGCCGGCGTTCTTGCTGCCGTTGCGCCAGCCTCCGCCGTGCACCCAGACTATCACCGGCAACGGGGCCGTGCCTTTCGCCGGCAGACAGAGATCAAGAAGCAGTTTCCTGTCCCCCACTCGGGCATAGACGATGTCTCGCTCTATCTTTGCGCCGGCCGGAAGCTGCGCCTGTCGGGAGCGGCCTGACTGCTGCCGGGACTTTGCCGCGTATGTGGTATTCAAAGCGACAGCCATAATTACGATTGTAAACGCTACAAGCAGTGTCCATTTAGCTTTCATAGTATTTGCCTCCGATTTAGTTTGACTTTATCCTAAGTTTTCTTCCTTCCTCTTTTTTGCTTCCTGCTCCTTCGGATAGTCTGTGAACATTACATCCTGACATTCAAAAGCTCACGCGTGTGTAATTATAATAATCCACTTGGTAGAAATCAACTGTCCGTTTGGTCCTTTTCGACATCTAACAAATGCACAGTGCCATTGGGCTTGACAATTGGCGGCAGGGCAAGATATACCCCCTGAATTTCTGGTTCAAAAGCATTTTACTTCTATCTCCTTATCGCTTACAATAAAAACATGCAAAACAATAAGCTTAAGCAGGGATTGGCATTGATATTTTTTCTGGGGACGGTGCCGGCTCATCTGCCTGCTGTCCGCGCTGACATAGGCACGCTGTCAGTGTCCGTGTATGAACCCGGCAGTGACACTCTACTGCCGTGCCGAGCTTGGGTTAATATTGGTAGTGAACGTATTTTCAGTCCAATCACTGAATCCTGCACACCATATAGTAAGGACCGCAGCTTCTCATGTGACGGTCGTTTCATCATCAAAGTTCCAACTGGTAAAGTTATAATTCATATTGAGCGAGGCAAGGAGTACTGGCCCGTTAATAAAGAGGTCATCGTAGAGGAAAACCAAACCACCAACTTAGATATCACCCTGAAACGATGGGTCAACATGTGCAAGGAGGGCTGGTACTCCTCGGACATGCACTGTCATTTCGGCCTCGATAGTCTTAAGGTCCTCAAGCAGCTTGCATTAGCCGATGACGTGAGCTTCGAGCCAATTCTAACTCTTTGGAATCATCAGCGAGGTAAAACCTCGGATGAGACTTGGCCCGATTGGCCAACTGGACCCGCTGTGTATGCCGATGCAACGCATTTGGTTACATTACGGAATCAGGAAATTGAGCGTATAGGCGGAGAAGCATTTGAATCTATAGGTGCTTTACTGATGTTCGGACTGACCAGACCTGTCAAAATGCCCTTGCGAAACAGCCGGTATCCTTGCGATGCTGTCTTGGCTCAGATAGCTAAGAAAACTTCACCAGAATGTGTGATAGACACTGACAAGCCCATCTGGGGCGAGAATGTAGTAGGTGTAGCCTTGGGATTATTTGATTCTGTCCAGGTCTGTCACAACCATTACCATAGAGAATCTACCTTAGGCTCGGGTCGCTTGGGTTGGGGAATGGCTGCTGTTAATAGCGAAGAAGGACAGGAGAGCTTAGTCCAGGATGAGCTTTTTCACCATACGAATTTGGCTTATTACCGGTTTCTAAATTGTGGATTCAAACTGGCGGCTACTGGTGGTTCCGCAATGGGTGTGATGTCGGTGCCGTTAGGCTATAACCGGACGTATGCAAAATTAGATGGCCCGCTTACCGAAGCCAACTATTTGAGGGCAATTCGGGCCGGTCGAACATTTGCAACCAGCGGTCCCATGCTCATCCTTACCGCGGATGGATTGGATAGTGGAGCGGAAATCCGGTATTCGACAGGCGAGAGCAAGCCCATCCTTATTAGAGCAGAAGTGCGAAGTATCCAGCCGCTTGATTCACTCGAGCTTATTTCCAATGCCAAAGTGATTAAGAAAGTCAGCCTGAAAAACCGTTCACCTTCACCGGTCCTTAAGGAGTCAGTCGTGTTGGCGTTTAGACCTCAACGCAGTGGCTGGGTCGCTGCTCGAGCAATCTTCACCAGCCCTGACGGCCATTTGCGCCAGGCACATACCAGCCCCGTGTATATCACGGTAGATGGCAAACCTACTGCATCAAAAACGGATGCGGAATATTTGACCCACTGGATTGACCGTCTGCTTCAGGTAACTGAGAAACCTGACCGCTACCAGTCCGATATGGAGCGGGCGGAGGTCCGGGCTATCTTCCAAAAAGCAAGACAAAAATATGAGGGCATCGCTCTCAAAGCCGGAGAATTCTGGCCAGACTAAGAGCTTATCCGAATAACCGTCTCGTTATGAGGCCGAGCGAAATTTATCCATGACGGAATCAATTGAAAAGTATCCTGTCCCCACAACTCACCATTCACCAATTTTAAAGGGGGCTTATACCTAATAGGTATAAGCCCCGAATTGATGCAAACCTGTTTGACTATCGTATGTCACCGCAAACGAACAATCCATAGTTTTGGTTATGGAGTCAGCAGATACAGCCGAATATCATCGATGTATATCGTACCTGAACCACCGGCTACTCCCGATACATCGGGATTCTTATTACCAAGACCAATGGCAATCGTATTGACATTAGCAAGATTCACACCCTGGTCTGCAAACCCCTGCAGGTCGATAGTCCATTGGGTCCAGGTAGTTATCTGTGCTGCATTGGGATTATCATGAGAGACTACCGCACTGCCGTTGAGGGCAACATACAACGTCTCAGCAGCGTTATCCGAATCGCCTCTGAACCAAATCGATAATGTGCTAATACCATTCTCGGTCCAGTCACGCGGGTAAGTCAATGTTAGGGTCGCCTCAGAGTCCCCAACACTGTTGTCGTAGTAGAGCGGCAGCGACTGGTTGCCTCCGTGAACGATAGTTTGCTCTGCAAAAGGAGGAGCGTCATAACCAACTAAAGAACCGTTTTCCGGGTTGTCATATCCGTCTATCCACACATTAAATATCCTGTTGCTATCGGGGTCGGCCGGGTCAAGGTCATTGTAAGATTCGAAATCGTCCACGACAAGGAAGCTGGCTGTCGTAAAGCTCCATACAGGGCCCGCCCACGGACTGTCGGGATTGATGCTATTGACCTCATCAATACGCCAATAATAAGTGACGTCCCACAGGAGTTTTCCCGGGTCATAGCTCTGGGCACCAAGGTCCCCGGTGCCTTTGTACTCCGGTGAACCTGTATCGGCAAATTTCACGGCATCTTTATCAGTGCCTAAATAGACCTGATGTAAAGCTCCATAAACTCCCGGCGACCAGGTAAGAATCGGTGTCTGCTTGACATCCACAGCACTATTAGCCGGGTTCGGGCTCCCGACGGCGCCCTCAGTAATAAAGCTCCAGACGTCGCCTTTATACGTCTCGATGACATCGAACTCATCGACCCGCCAGTAGTAAGTCTTAGCCAATTTAAGTGGGCCGGGGTCATAGGTTGTAACTCCCTGGGTAAGTCCACCGGTGGCGTTGTCCACATCGTCAAAATTGTCGCCGAAGTAAACGGTATGTAATTTCGCACCGAAGCCTGGCGTCCAGTTAAGCGTCACGTCCACGTCTATAGACTCGGCACTTTCAGCCGGGACGGGATTGTATGCGGTTTTGGGTGGAACCGAAAAGCTCCAGACGTCACCCTTCCATGGACTGTTCGGCTCGGTGTCATTGACCTCATCGATTCGCCAGTAATATGTCGTGCCCGGAACAAGGCCATCCGGATAAGGAAATCCCGGAAAGCCGGCAATGAAAAACGTTGGGGCCTGATTGCCCCGGAACCCCGACGAGTCGGGGGCGCCGTCGTTCACATCATCATAGTTCTCGCCCAAATAAACATCGTGCGAGACTGCATGACTTCCCGGCGTCCAGGAAAAGTTCCCCCATGTTTCCTCGAGATATGCACCATCGGCTGGAACCGGAGCAGTAGCCTTTACCGGGGGCGATGCCAACGACGGTTCAATTCCGGCAACATAATCTCCTTTATAGACATAAACAAAATCCAACCAGAGTGGAACTTCAACGGCAGCAACGTGTATCTCAAACTTTAGCTCGGCGTTTATGGCTTCAGAGGTCATTGTATACTCAGCCCACTCGGTCGTGACCTCAAAGGCTGTGTACCCCCAATCAACGGAGTTGTCCGTCGCCTTAAACCTCGCTGCAAGGGGACGTGCTTCTTCAGCCTTGGCCCAGAAGCTGGCAGTATAATTTGTGCCGACCTCGGCCGGCATGGGACTATTCGCCACCATGAAATACCAGTCGGTGCCTCCTATTGGATTAACCTTAAGGCTTCTTGTACCATCAACGAAATCGGCTTCATCGATTTCGACGGTGCTGTTTAGACCTTCTTCCCAACCCCAAGTCCACCAATGTTCATAAGCCTCGTCGTTCAGGATAACCTCATCCTCTTCAAAACTCGGATTTATCGCTAAGTTATCAACTTGGGCTTGAGTTACTAATGGGACACCAACCAGCACCAAAACAAATGAAGTTAAATAAATCAATCCACCGCAGCGGATCTTCGATTTCTTACACATAATAATTCCTCCTCTATTCGGAAAACTATAGAAATTGCGCCCGCTGGATTACCTCGAATCCAAAGATGCCCGACTGTGCAGACACAAGCTTTACCCAGCCCCTGCGCCAAGGGCGAGGTTTACTATTTTCGTTTATACCAAATCAACCACCTTCCCGTCAAGGAAAATCTCTCAAATTATGCAATCCCTTTTCAACACCATAATATAAAATCTACAATTAAGAACTGGAGCAAAGCGAAAGTCAGGAACGTTAGAACTCTCCGGCGAAGAGTTAGTCCTTTTCAAATTCAACTATATCCTCAGTCTCCGTGTCTTCCCGTTTCAGAGGTCCGGCATCCTCTTTGAGCATTTCAGCAACTTCGTCATATCCCATGGTTTGCAGCAGCAGTTTCGGTTCGATTTGATGAACCCTAAAAAACCAGTCCGGCAGAAGATGCGAAACCGAAAAGTCCTTCTTCTCCAATATTGACTCGTCAAAGAATACTCCCAGAAACATCATATCTTTCATCTGAACCAGATTAGCAGCGGTGTGACGTTCTTCATCGTCTTCGGTCCACGTGAGTTTATAGGTTTTCTCTAATGCCCCTTCAGTTATGGATATCTGTTTGTCTTCTCCACGCCAATTTCCGATGAGTTTCTCTTCAAATATCAAGTTACTATCATCATAAAAAGGTTTAAGCAGCCAACGGTCCGTGCTGACAACTTTTTGCGTTTTGCCGTCGCAGAAGATCAGCACTGATCTTGCTCTTTCAGACCCATCGTCAATTGTAGCCCGCAGCAGGACAATTTTGCCGTTTGGTGCAATAGAGAACCGACCGCCTTCGCTGTGTTCCGGAAACCCGGAAAATGAAAAAACGGTACTCGTACTTTTGTTCTGAAGGTTCATGTATCTCAGGCTGAATATCCGGTCTGTGATGTTAAACTCCTCCTCCTGCTTCTCATCATCGAGTCCGGCAATGTAGTACAGTTTTTCACCGGTTGGCGACAGCGTATAGTATGCATTAATGTTGTTGGCGTCAGCACGAGAATATTGCTCGATCTGTCCGCTGGTAATATCGACAGTATGAAGTATCGAATGTTCAGCCACGACAAAGATCTTCTTCGAGTCCGGTGACCAAAACACCACATCCTGCATGTACTTGTTGTTCATCTCCAGGTCGAGCCTGAAGTACTTGCACATTTTGCCATCAATTCGGGCTGCAATCAGTGTGCCGCTATCCTCCAGCAAGAAGGAAGCGATCCATTTGCCGTCAGGCGATACTACGGGGATTCCTATTGAATCTACAAGATGCGCATAGGTCTTGCCGGTTGCTATGTCTATACTGCCTGTGTAGGAAAGGTCTCCGATCACACGCACGTAAAAAAGACGTTTGCAATCCGCCGACCATGACGGTCTAATGTACATTATCGCTAAACGTGCATCATCATCACCTATCCATTTCATAACTTGGAGAATCTTTCTTTCTTTGGCATCCGGCGTAACCATTATCAATTTGACATCAAAAGTCTCGACATCCTCTTGTTCCTCCAGGAGTTCCTCCAGGAGTTCCAACATCAAAGAAGGAAGCATTTTATTTTCTTCGCTGAAGAGTTCTTGTGTGGTTGTCGGCGGGTTTGGCTGCTCAGATTTTCCCTTGGTTGTATTTCCAGATCCATCGGGAACCGGGACAGTGGCATCAGACTCAGAAGAAGGTATGACTTCCGGCGCAGGAGCCGGCTCTACCTTATAATAGGCAATCCACTTGCCATCCGGTGACCACGCAGGGGCGGACAGAACGCCGTCAGCCTTAACCTCATCCAGCAGAACACGGTCGCCGGTTGCAATATCGTAGGTGAAAATCGCAAATATATCCGGATCCGGTTCCTCTGATTTTTCTCCATGGGGCGGCGTTACCAGAATGGCAATCTTGGAAGAGTCCGGTGACCAGCCGACAGGTGAGAGAACACATGCCAGAACATAAATTAGCAAGCAGGAAAGTGCCGCCACAAAAGCTATCCAGGCTTTTCTACAACCTACTATCTTGACTTCTTGCGCACTCATTACTAAATCCTTTCAAAACTGAGAATATTATGAAACCTTTTATAAGAAAGAGGGTTACAGTCGCAACACAGAGCACGACGCAAAGCAATCCCACAAGCATCAACAGCAATACAATATAGAAGAACCACGCCGATTGAACTGGAAACCAAAGTGGTATGCTGTTCAAAACGGCAAACAATATCCAAAACGAGATTGTCGAAGTGCTCGTATGGCGGGCCAATCTTTTGCTTTCATTACATATTATTGACGTTGCCGGTAAAAGCAGGGAAACCAGCGCGTTGCCATATATGAGTCCACTCCACAAACGCCATGCAGGGCTGGGATCAAGAAGATGAAAACCGAATATGGGCATTGCCAACAGACAGGCAATGTTCACGTATGCGATGCTTCGCGGTGGCAGGCCCCTCCTATAATGACGGCTCAAGAGCAAATAGATGAAACTAATGCCCATACCCATATATATTCCTGTGCACCTTTGACAAACGGGCAAGAGATGGCCTGTGATGTCAAAAGACCTCGACGCATCCTGGTTACACAAAAACGAGAATATGTAACTTAAAACATTCATGAGTCATACCATATAGGTTTGCGCGAGTATAATGTTGGTTTATTGCTGAATGGATGGCGCAATCTACTAACAACGTACCTCGTTGCGATTCGTGTACCATGCTTGAGCAATGAACTGTACACCCTTTTGCGGCGCTTGTCTCGCACACTAAAAGGCCGTCTCAAATGATTCACAATTCTATCCAAACTTATACCGAACAGTAACTTGAAATAGAGCTTCTCCAGTTGTTTAGCTGAAAAACGCTTAGTGCGCATAATCGGTGTGTGAAAATTGTAAGCTCTACGGTCAGCAACTTGTATTATTCCCCGCCTGAGGGCGTCCTCATACACCTGTGTCCCTGGATTTGGTGTCAACGGGATAAAGAAGCAGTAGTCCATGCCCACCTTATAGCGGTACCTCGACAGCTCATCAAGCGATTTCTTAGATTCGTCCCAGAGCCCAAAAATGACTGAACCTATGGTCAGAACATTCGGGTATTTCTTTCTGAATATCTCGAAGGCCCTGGCAGTTATATCAGGGCCATTTGAGTGCTTGTTCAAGCCTTTGAGGCTTGGCTCATCCACTCTTTCAACTCCGATCATCACCTGACAAAGGCCTGCACGAACGGCTTTCTCAAGAATCCCGAGTTCCTCGTCCCGGACGACGTAATCGGCTCTTATCCAAGCGGTTTGGCGAACTTTGATATTGTGTTTCAGCAGGAGGCCGCAAAACCTGTCTGTCCACTCCGGATCAACATTCCAGGTGGGGTCAACCCAGCCGAAAGTGTGTCTGTCAAAATCACGAACAAGCCTCATGACTTCTTCCAACGATCGTTGCGGGGACTTGCTGCGGTAATGAGGCTTTATGGTCTGCCCCTCTTCTGATGGTTGTCCCATGTGTTTCCAGAGATTGCAGAAGCTGCACTGGTCTGTACATCCACGACTATGTTCTATGGAAACCAGCCCTGGATGGTTTCTCGAGCCTAAACCATATAAGCGCATCGGAACTTTAGACCAGGCAGGCATCGGCAGTGTGTCCATGTCCGCAACAGGTGAACGTACGGGGGAGCTTTTGATTTGACCATCCTGTCTATAGGATATTCCTTTGATGCTTCTGACATCACCGTCCTGTGAAATGGCACATAGCAGCTCAGAAAGGCCCTTCTCACCTTCTCCATGGACAACATAATCAATAAGGCCGGTGCCGAGAGTCTCTTGGGCTGCATAGCTAAAGAATAGGCCTCCTGCGACGACAACAGTGTCGGGATGGTGCTTTTTGACAAGATTCGCCAGCCGCATCGCCTCATGTGACGAGACTGTTTCTTCGCCTACACAGACTACATCGGGCCAGTCGCATCTGAGTGTGGAAAGGAGTGTTTTCCAGCCAATTTTGCTTCCCGGGCAGTCAATTATCTTGATAGACCAATCCGGATATGAGCTTTCAAGCTGCCCTGCAAGTGACATCAAACCCAAAGGCTGCCAAAAGGCGCTTGTCTCGCTGTTGAATGGCCAAACATATCTTGGCGTCTTGATGAGCACTACTTTCATGCGTTAGTCTCTTTGCAATTCTTTCAGATTTGGCATCACTTCTTCGAGCCGGAGTGCAGGAGGCAGTTCGCCCATCAGCCACAGACCTATAGCCTTTGCCTTCCTCAGCATACATTCCTCCATTGTCCTGTCATTGGCACAACTTTCCCTTGAAAAACCTGCGAAGATATGTAAACACAAGCAAAATACCTGAATAACGAAATGCGACTATATCCTAATTCGGGCGAATGGTGATATCCTTGCTGCTTTTTATCTTCTATAACCTTATAAATACTTGAAGATGTTTACCTTATCAAACAAAATTTTTTGAAAAGCTCATTTTTAACGTTTTTATCTCGCCTACTTTTCCCATACAACCCAAGCTGATACACCTGCCCCCATTTTTAGCTCAAAAACAAGGATTTACCCCTAAAATCAGAAAAAAAACCTGAAAATCCCCAATTTCCCCCAATTTCTGATAAATTAACTTTCAATATTTGGTAGGTTGGGCTGTTTTTTTCCCCGTTTCGACCGCAATTAGATGACCGGATAAAAACCAGATGTCGTATTCACTGCATGAAGGAAATATAGGTTCAACGAGAAAACCGGTTTGAAAGAAATACCAAAAACCGTATAATAGTTGTAAGTTTTTTTCTGAATAATGAGATTGGGATTAAATATCGCAGGCAAACGGCCTAAATGTGATACCCCAGACCGCTTCCACAGGACAATGCAAAGAATGGAGAACCATCATGACCTCAAGGCTGAATCGTCGAAGGTTTATTAAGAAATCAATCTTAACTTCTGCCGGCAGCGCACTAACACTACAAGTGGGCTCAGGCAAGATACTTGCCCAAGACACGGCGGAAAAGCCTACCACCGCCCAGAACCCACTAACACAAAAAGCCAATTTATCAAAGGGAAGAATTGGCAATCTTCGTGTCAGCCGTCTGTTGCTGGGGGGCAATCTACTCACCCACTTTACCCACAGCCGCGACTTGAAATACGTTTCCAATCTGACAGCACATTACAACACGGAGGAGAAAATAATTGAAACTATGGCAGTCGCCGAAGCCCACGGCGTCGATACGCTCGTCATACATACTGCTCCCGGAATCATGAGCGTGCTCAAGAAATACCGCTACGAACGGGGCGGGAAGATGAAATGGATCATTTGTCCCACAGCACCGGTCGAGGCCCAATTGAAAGCCTATGGCGAACAGGTTCGGCAGCTTGCTGACGAGGGTACAGATGCGATCTATCTATGGGGCGTCGTTGCAGATCGCCTTGTTTCTCAGGGCAAGGTGGATCTAATGGCAAAGGCTGTAGAAATCGCCAAAGACCACGGCGTGCCTTCAGGTGTTGGAGCCCACGATCTCAGGGTCATCAAGGAGTGCGAGGAGAATCAAATCAACGCAGATTTTTATATCAAGACGTTCCATCACCATAACTATCCCAGTGCACCAAAGCCAAATGAGCTGACGACAGTAGTTGCTGAGGTGCCGGGTTACTGGTGCAAAAATCCTCAAGAGGTGGTCAATTTCATGAAGGGTGTTGAGAAACCCTGGATCGCCTTCAAGGTCATGGCTGCCGGTGCCATACCGCCCGCAGATGCTTTCCAATACGCTTTTGAAAATGGTGCCGACCATGTCCTGGCGGGAATGTTTGATTTTGAGATTGCTGAGGACGTGCTCATTGCAAATAAGGTGCTAACCAAGGTCAAGAGAACTCGCCCCTGGCGAAGCTAATACAGTATGTGAAGGTGACTGGTTCGCCTGGAATTAAACTCTATACTTTTTTATATTCGTCAAGTTATGTCGGGATAAAAGTCTTTGAATAAAGGACAATCCTAATTACCAGCCAAGAGGCAGCTATCCGAAACAAAGCCGTTTTGAAATTCACTCTTTCCTTCTCATTCGCGGGCCAACAAGCGAATTTTCGAGGAGTAAAACAACTGCATACAATGACTTCTGAGAGCGTTTGCAACTTACTGTCTCAGGCCGGTCAAATCGGGCTCGATTCGACGTTTCTCGGCGATTATCTGGTCCCAGGTTATCAGCGTGTTCCGCTTGCCGGCTTCCCGGACGACCTGCTCGAAATAGTCAGCCAAGGCTGTGATTTGGTAACCTTTGTGGTTATCCATTATCATCTTGGCAATCAGACTGCCGCGCCCACCAAGTCCAACGAATCCAGCTTCAATCCGAGAATTGGCTTCAAAGCTGTAAACCATAGATGGTTTGATTATAGTAAAAGCTGCGGCGACAGCGGAACCTGCCAGGAGTTTTCGACGATTCAAATTGTTTTGGCCCTTGTGGGGAGAACCGAATATGCTTGATTTATCACGGTTTTTCATTTGAGGTCTCCTACATTAAACACACAGGAAAACTGATAATGCTCTCTGTGTATATATGTTACCCAACCTGCCCTGTAATTGCAATGGCTCACCACCTGCGCCAACGCCACCTGTGTCGAGGCAAACACAGGTTCAGGCAGCCGGCGAATCGCCGTTGGTTATAAATATATTTCCGAGTCTTGTGGGGGCTGACAGTTAGAAGCACACAGATAACCCGTTGCGACTCGTTGCGAACGCAATGCGGCGAACAAGCCTTGCAAATATCCGGGACAAAGGGTAAGTTTATGCTTTCAGAATCAAAATAAACATTACAAATCCCGTACTGCGGGAACATTAATGATAAGGGGAATCTACTATGAATAAAGATATGATAATTAGCATAAGTTCTTGGTTTTTCAAGTATTAAATAGTATGATCTTTATATATGGATCACATGCAGAACCATCGCCAGTTTCCGAGGACTAACAGACCGACAGCCGCTGAGCTTATTAAGCAGCTTGGCCAGTTTGACGGCTCTGACGCACAATTTTTCGTGAATCTGCTTGCCGTACAGTGCTTTTTAGGCCAAGCCGATAGTGGTGCGATTTTAGCGAACAATGAGCAGAAAGGTGTTGATGTCCTGGCCATATATCCGGCTCTGAGCTCGTTGGTGCGAAGTCCGACGCAGCCCGGAGGTCAGCAAACCGCTCCGGTATGGCTGAATCAATCCGCCGAACTTATCCGTGAGGCTATGTCCACAGATGCGGTCATTGTCAAAGCCTTGCGGGACGCAGATGATGGTAACCGGGCTAACCGAAGTTATATCGTATTGGTCCCACTCAAAATGGCTGATGTCGGACAGGTTGTGGAAGCTTTTGTGGTCAGGACCAGTGACAGAGATGCCCTCGAAGCGAGCCAGGAACAATTGGAACTGACGGCCAACCTGCTGGGCATCTCCGAAAGGCGGCTGGCACTCCAGAACAGACAGGCAGGCTTGAGAAGACTGCAGCAAGCGATGGAAACGCTTTCAGCTATTAACCGGCATAATCGGTTTACGAGTACCGCCATGGCCCTTTGTAACGAAGTAGCTTCTCAGTGGCAGTGTGAACGGGTGAGTGTTGGTTTTTTGAAAGGAAGATATGTTCGACTGAAAGCCATGAGCCACACGGAAGATTTTAGTCGAAAGATGAAAATTGTCCAGGACATAGAGTCTGCGATGGAGGAGTGCCTGGACCAGGACTGTGAGGTCCTATATCCTGCTTCGCAAGAGGTCACCTACATCAGCCGTGCAGTTGGTGAGCTGTCCAGACAGCATGGTCCATTGGCTGTTTTGAGCGTGCCATTTCGGCAGAACGGGGAGGCCCGTGCTGTTCTGACCCTGGAGCGAGAGTCGAGCAAATCTTTTAATCTGGAAGAAATCGAGGCGATTCGGTTAGCCTGCGAATTATGCACAGCCAGATTATTGGAGTTGTATGAGCATGACCGCTGGATTGGTGCGAGAGTTGTTGCCAAAGCACGCAGCGCAGTGGCTACATTAGTAGGACCGAAATATACCTGGGCGAAGATTTTGGCGATATTGATATTTGGTGTGATACTGTTCCTAATATTTGGAAAGGGACAGTTTCGGGCCGAAGCACCTTTTGTCCTTGAGGCCACCTATCAACAAGTGGTCTGTGCATCCTTCGATGGTTATATCAAAGGCGTTAACGTTGAAGTCGGTGATACGGTCAAAGGAAATGAAACAACCTTAGCCGAGCTGGATACGGCGGAGCTGCGCTTACAATTAGCTGCCGCAAAAGCGGAAAACGCAGGATATCTTAAGCAGGTTGCGGCTGCTATGCGGGATGGTGAAACCGCACAGGCCCAGATTGCACAGGCCAACTCTGACAAAGCCCAAGCTCAGATTGACTTGCTGAATTACCTGATAGAGCAGGGTAAAATCATATCGCCGATCAGTGGGGCTGTAGTCAAGGGCGACCTGAAACGCCAAATTGGTGCACCTGTTAAAAAAGGCGATGTCCTCTTCGAGGTTACTCCTCTTGAGTCATTACGGGCTGAGCTGCTGGTGCCCGAAGATTTGATTTTTGAAATTGCTATTGACCAGGAAGGTTATTTGGCTACGGTGTCATATCCTTCCCAGCGAATCAAATTTGTCGTAGAGCGAATCAATCCGATGGCTGAGGTGGTGAGCAACCGTAATGTTTTTAAGGTTCGTGTCCAGCTGTTGTCCGAAGACCCTTCGTTCGAAGATCCCTTGGCCGAACATCCCTGGATGCGGCCCGGTATGGAAGGTGTGGCCAAGATATCGATCGGCAAACGGCGGTATATCTGGATATGGACCCGAAGAATCGTTAACTGGCTGCGAATGAAACTGTGGCTTTGAGTCGTAAAATCCCTTATGGCTGTAGATCGACCGACATTTCACGAAGCCTGGTATCGCGTTGCTGATTTACACCCGCGATTATCATCGGGCGTGCGGGTTTACAGACAGCATTTCCGGGGACAGATGTGGTACGTCTTAGAGAATCCATCCAATAACCAATACTCGCGCATCAGTGACGAAGCTTATCGGTTCATAGGTATGCTTGACGGCCGACGGACTGTATCTGAAGTATGGCGTGTATGTAATGAACAGCTTGCCGACAGTGCACCCACTCAGGGGGAAGTAATACAGCTTTTAGGCCAATTGCATGGCGTCAACCTTTTATATGCGGACCTGCCGCCGGACAGCGAAAGTTTGTTCAATCGCTACCGAAAGCGAGTCGGACGAGAGGTTCGGGGGCAACTTATGAACCTGCTGTTCATTCGGATTCCACTGATAGACCCTGATCATTTTCTCGAACGCTGGGTCAGCATATTTGGGCGGCTTTTCAACTGGTTTGGGCTGGTTTTATGGTTAGTATTAATGGCGACCGGATTATACTTTGTGGTCGGTAATATCCGCGAGCTGTTTAATCAAAGCTCTGAGGTCCTTGCCCCTGATAACCTAATACTGCTGTATCTTAGTTTTGTGCTAATCAAGATATTCCATGAGTTCAGCCACGCCTTCGCCTGCAAGAAATTCGGACGGCTGAACCAAAGTGGCGGGCAGGTACATACCATGGGGGTCATGTTTCTGGTTTTCTTCCCGCTACCTTATGTGGATGCCTCCAGCGCCTGGGCGTTTCGGAGCAGGTGGCACAGAGCTATTGTCGGGATGTCGGGTGTTATGGCAGAGCTTTCGGCCGCGGCTGTAGCGGCAATTATTTGGTCCAGTACATCGACAGGAACGCTCCACATAATTGCTTATAATGTTATATTTGTTGCCAGCGTTTCCACATTACTGTTCAATGGAAATCCTCTTCTGAGGTTCGACGCTTACTACGTTCTTTCAGACTTATTAGAGATACCAAACCTTGGTCAGCGATCCAGAAACTACCTTTACTATCTGGTCAAGCGGTACTGCTGGGGATTGAGAAGGGCACAAAATCCTGCATATACTTACGGCGAGCGTGTCTGGTTTGTTTTTTATGGCATAGCTTCGGTTGCATTCCGGATTTTCATCTGCATAAGAATATTGCTGTTTTTGAATGACAGACTGCCGGAAGAACTGTTCATACTTGTACCTTTGTTTGCTTTATCTGCAATTGTGGCCTGGGTGTTTGTCCCAGTCGGTAAATTCTTACAGTTTCTGGCCACAGGTGCTGAACTTACTCGCCAGCGGGCTCGAGCAGTGGGATTGACCTTTAGCACCTTTTGTCTGATAGCTGTTTGTATAGGTTTGATTCGTGTACCTGACTATTGGCGAGTCGAGGGAGTTGTTGAACCGGTTAGCTTAGCCATAGTCCATGCGAAAAGTGATGGTTTCGTTGTCGATTTTCTGCCCTCGGAATCGAAGGTTTCTTTGGGTGGGCCGCCACTGATAAAAGCTGTCAATCCTGAGCTGGAAGCCGAAAGAAAGATCTCGGTTGCTGAGCGTAGAGCACTTGTGGTCCAGCGGCGTATTGCTGAAATGCAAGAGATTGCCGCGGCACAAATATTAGATGAACAAATCGAGGCTTTGGATGAGAAAATATCAAGACTTGAATACGAGCTGGCCTCGCTGAATCTGGATCCACCACTGTCAGGTACGTGGGTTGCGCCGGATATAGAGTATTCCCGCGGAATGTATTTGAAACGTGGTCAAAGTATTGGCTTCGTGGCGAATCTGGATGATGTTATGATTCGGGCCACCGCTGGTCAGAGAGTTGCTGCAATGTTAATAGAGCAGGCTCTTAAGCAGGTCGAGATTCGAGTTAAAGGACAACCGAAGTTGTTTTTTACCGGCGAGATTGAGCAAATTTTTCCGGCTGGACAGCAGTTGTTACCATCAGAGGCTTTGGGCTACGCAGTTGGTGGGTCTGTACCAACAGTTTCACAGGACCCCCAAGGCACAAAGGCCGCTGAGATGTTTTTTGAGATACGTATCAAACCAAGTGCGGACTCTTCAATTCGTTTGCTCACCGGACAGCGCGTTATAGCAAGAATCCAAATGAATTCCAAGCCGCTTGCGGTTCAGTGGTGGCTTTCTGTAAGGCAGCTTTTCCAGCGGAGGTTCCATATTTAAGATGGAAACACCTCCAAGTGCAATATGGCAGATGCTCGAGCATCGGATATCGGATAAACCTCTGCCCAAAGGACTCGATGCTGCATGGGATGCGGGCATGGGTTTGGTAGGCCGGTCTTTGCCGCGAAGGCAAAAGTTTTTGCGCCGGGCAGAAAAAGTGCTTGTACAGGAGAAACATTTTTCCCAAATGACCGACGCAAAGCTCCGTGAGGCTGCTGTTGAGCTTCGTGAGATTTTTCGCCGCCGCCGCGACAATCATTCGGACCTTGAGCAGGCCTTTGCATTGGTCCGGGAGGTGGCGGTTCGGCAGATAGGTGAGAGCCCTTTTCCTGTCCAGATTGCAGGCGCTTTCGCTCTTGAAAGCGGCTGTATTTTAGAAATGGCTACTGGTGAGGGTAAGACCCTAACTGCCACCATGCCTGCGACAGTTGCCGGCTGGCGTGGCCAGGGCTGCCATATCATTACAGTTAATGATTACTTAGCCGAACGCGACGCCAACTGGATGGGTCGTATTTACCGCTTTTGCGGTCTAAGTGTCGCACATATCGAACAGGCTATGTCTGCCGCTGACCGGCGAGCAGCGTATTCGGCTGATATAACTTATTGCACGAACAAAGAGGTTACAGCCGATTTTCTCCGCGACCGGCTCGTTCTGGGTCGTTTGAGAGGATTGAGCTCGGCGCTTCTAACTAAAATAGCCCGAGCCGGTCAGTCAATAATAGATCGTTTAGTACAGCGCGGCCTCAATTTCGCCATTGTGGACGAAGCGGACTCTGTTCTTGTTGACGAGGCAATTACACCGCTGATTATCTCCGGACCGGCTCCGAACCCGGAACAGGTCGAGGCCTTTCGCCAGGCGGCAGATATCGTGGACAATTTGAATCCGGATACAGACTATAGCGTTAATCCTCGCTATCGAGAAGTCGAGCTGACCAACGAGGGTAAAGATCGATTAGCGGACTTGGCCGAGACTTTTGGTTATATCTGGCAAGGCGCCCGCCGTCGTGAGGAGATTGCGACCAAAGCGTTGGTTGCTAAAGAGCTGTATTCATTGGATAAACAGTATGTTATTGATGACGGCAAAGTTGTTATCGTCGATGATTTCACCGGCAGGCTCATGCCGGACCGAAGCTGGCGCGACGGCTTGCACCAAGCTGTTGAGGCTAAGGAGAAGCTTGAAATCACTCCTCCAAAAGATACGCATGCTCGTATCAGTTTTCAGCGGTTCTTCCGGATGTACCGTAAATTGTCCGGTATGACCGGGACAGCAAGTGAAGCCGGTGCCGAATTTTGGCAAATTTATCACCTGCCTGTAGTAGTAATCCCGACGAACCGTCCATGCATAAGGGAAAAGCTGCCGGACATAGTCTTACCCACGCGAACTGCTAAGTGGAAGAGAATCCTATTAGAGATTCACCGTGTTTATGAGACTGGAAGGCCGGTTCTTGTGGGCACGCGAAGTGTCCGAGCCAGCGAATACATCAGCCAATTGCTTCAAGAGGAACACCTGGATCATCAGGTACTTAATGCTGTCCGTCACCGTGAGGAGGCCCAAATCGTTGCAGGTGCCGGTCAGACCGGAAGGATCACGGTGGCGACCAACATGGCGGGCCGCGGCACTGATATTAAACTTGGTAGGGGGGTAGTAAAATTGGGAGGGCTTCATGTTATCGCCAGTGAGCAGAACGAATCTGCCCGCATAGACCGACAGCTCTTCGGGCGGTGTGCACGCCAGGGCGACCCTGGAAGCGCGCAGGCAATAGTTTGTTTGGAAGATGAGTTTGTGTCTCGATATGCCAGAAATCTCGTTGCTTATTTGAAAAAGCGGCATGCCCATATTACTGATGACATCTCTTCAACTACTACCAGAGCCGTATTTCGTCTGACCCAGCTTCGCTCAGAAAAGCTGGCACTGCGTCAGCGTAAATCAGTTATGAGGACTGACCACTGGCTCGAAGAACAGCTTAGTTTTACGGGACCGGAATAGCAACTTAGATTGACTATTTTCTACTGACTCCGCCAAAAGACGGCGGATCTTCGATATTTACTATTTGATTTTAGATGTTAGCTCCTTTTTCAATAGTTAATAGTCAATCGTCAATGTTCTATTGGGTAGATTCTCGATTCTCGTCGAGCATCGACTATCAAGCATCCAGTATCGAGTTTAGCGTTCAGAAACAAACGGTAGGGCGGTGCTGACTTGTCGCAGCTCCAGCACGGTCCCCGTGGTTTGAGCCAGTTGGGCTAAGGAAATATTGAAGTCAGCAATGGCTTTTATTTCCGCCATTTGGGCATCTGCTAAAGACCCCTGTGCCTGAAGTTTGACTAAAAGAAACTCAGGTGTCAGTCTCTCTCGAATCGGTTCGGAATCCTCTACAGCTTGCAAGTGAATTCTTGCTGCTTGGGCTGCATCTTCCTGAATTTCTATTTCTGCAAGGTTTGTTTCGACCAATCTAATCCTCTCCTTAGCCTGAATTGCCACCTGGTCAGCAAGGTTCTGCAAAGTAGAGATAGCTTTTCTGCGTTCAAGTCTTCTGCGAATTAATTCAGCTTCTCGTTGACGATTGCCAAGCGGATATTCAAGAGACAAACCAACTGCATAACTCGCATAGTCGCCACTATTGAAGCTGTCCTGTGCCTGGCCTTGGCCCCTGTCTAAACCCTGTATTCTGCTTGAAGCAATCAAATCCAGTCGTGGCATCTCCTGGTTTTCTGCAACACGGATGTTAATATCTGCGATAGTAATCGCAACTCGGGCTTGCTGCATTATTGGATTTTTCTTCATGGCCAGTCCCAGAATTTCTGCTTGCTCAAGCTCCTCTACCATCATCGAAGGTATAGTATCGGGTATAATTTCCAGCTCATCGAGCATACTCATCTGCGAATCGGCCATCAATCTCAACAGAATATCCTGGGTGTCAATAACTCTTTTACTGGCTCTGAGCAGTACAGCCTCACGAGCTTTTGCAGAAGTCTCCATTTGCTTGATCTGCACGTCAGTAGCGTCAATTTCTTTTCGGCCCAGCACTTTTTTCAATGTCTCGAGCGTTCTTTGCAATAGTTTCTGTAGAATCTCAAAGTCACGGCGAGCCTGCAGGAGCCGCCAATATGCCGATATAACCTCTGTTGAGATATCCTCGGCTTTTTGACGAAAACCAAGAACGGCAATCTCATGATTGAGCCTGGCTATGTTCACGCCTGCAAGGTTAAGCGGCTGCCAGGCGTCACGCAACAGCGGCTGTTTTATTTGAAAAGCGAGTATTGGCTCATACCGTGTGGGAAGCTCCCTTCCAAACAAATCGTCCCAACTGCGGGTTAAGGCATAACTTAAAGACCATTCTGAACCGGTGATGCCTTTCTGCTTGATTCCTGATTCCAATAAACGAACATCTGATTGACCGGGTTGAAAAATGCTATTAATAGGATTATCCTCTTGTTCGAAATTCATACGCCCGAAGGCGGTTACGTCAAACTCTGCAGCCTCTTTTGTTATGTCTTGCTTGGCTATCGACGGGTCGAAACTCACTATCCTGATTTCGGGGCTGTTGGCAAGAGCCCTTACTATGGCTTGCTCGATTGTCAGCTCGAAAATCTTTCTGCCCGTGTTGGGATCTATAACAACTTCAAGCTCAGGTGGAATTCCATCAGGAGCAGGAGTTGGCCTAAGTAGAGCCAAAGGTCCCAGCGGGTCAGCTCGCTGCTGGGGGCCTCGATCAGCCAGAGTTTGTTGATAGGAAGCCAGGACACTCTGGTCATCAACTTCATCGGAAACACAACCGGGCATTGCCAGAAGACAGACGACAGAAAACAGAAGACAGAAAACGGAGGACAGAAAACAGAGGACGGAAAACAGAGGACAGACTCTGACTTCTGATTTCTGACTTCTGACTTCTGTAACTGGATTTGAATGATTACTAAATGGAACAGCATTTTCTTTAAGACTCATTTTTGGATTCCTCTATCTATTCCTGTTCACCTCGTTAGAAATTCCACAGGAGAAACAATATGCTTCAAAAAGTGAAGATTTCTAACGGGGTGAAGTTGGAAAAATAATCTCAACGTGTTCGCCGGCCGGCCTATTCGATTTATTAGGTACTTCTATACGTACTCTTAATGTGCTACTGGCTGCATCGGCGACCACGGCAATGTAAATAACTCTTCCTTCTAAGGACGCCCTATTTGGGTTTGGAAACCCGACTTGTGCAGTTTTTCCGTAGCTGAGAGTAGTTGCTTTGACTAAAGGTACAGGGACGTCAATCCAAAGCGGATCAATCTGGACAACCCGAACCACATCAGCCAAGGCATTAATTGATTCGCCGGTTTCCACATGAATATTTTCAATCCTTCCATCTATTGGGCTTTTCAGACGCATCTTTTCAATCTGCGCCTTTACCTCGTTGTTTTTTCTTTTCGCCTGTTCGTGTTCGAATTCCGCAAGCTGAAGTGACAGCTCGGCCATCTTCACATTTAATTTCGCATATTCTACTTCTAATTCTGTTGCGGCGTTATTTGCCGCTGCTTTCTCCAGTTTTATAAGGTCAACTCTTTTCTGGGCCAGGGAAGCTTCGCTCGCTTGTATTTGAGTTGTGTTCTCGCTTGCCGCCTGGAGCTGGGCCAGCTGGATCTGCTCTACAGAGTCGTCCTGCTGGATGAGCACTTGCCCGGCTTTTACCCACTCACCCTCCTTAAAATAAACTTTGGCAATGCGACCTGGCTGAACATAGGAGAGTGTTATGTCCGCGCTGGGATTAGTAACTGCTCTGATCCCCACACCTGAAGACGCAGCTTTCAATGTACTCAGCACTACAACACAAATAATCCAAGAACACATAAAACTTTTTTTCGGAATCATGATATCAAATCTCCCATATCTGACAAAATTACTTTACTCTTATACCCATATATCGACCAAAACTGCAACTTAACTCCTGCAAATTGGGTTCCGGAAATACGTGCTTCGATGGCTAATAAGGGTAGGATTGTCCATAAAGTAGATTATGAACGCTTCCCTGTATAGCCACAATCAGGTTTTGTTCTCTGCCCCGGCGCCGTGTTCCCATACCAACAACCGCGTCCCCCGGTTCCTTAAAAAAATGCGATCTGACCCAAAATATCAATACAGAAAACCAAAAAAAACGTTACTTGTGAGATACAAGGTGGCACTTTTAGGTAGGCTTATAAATAAAGAAAAAGGGCGAATTGATTTCACATAACCTATTCAAAGGACCACGTGATGATGGGAACTGATACGAGACGCTTGACAGGGGCTTCGGCCAGGAGCAGGGCCTCCCAGTTCCATCGTAACAGTGAGACCTTGGCTCAGAGTGGTGTTTGGAGTCAGCACCTGGTTGATGTTCCGTACCCGAAAGTTATGTTGCCGGTTGGTCGCAGCGGTCGCTATGTACGAATTCAGTTGAGTGATACGAACTATTTGAGTCTGGCGGAGGTGAAGGTCTTTGCTATAGCTTAAGTTTACTGACTTAACGGCTGATTTCGTGAATCAGTCGTTTGATTTGGATACTTAGGATGTGCGGATAAAGTTCCAGCAGTACGACAATTATCCGGCGGTCACAGATGGACGTGAATTCGATAATATTCGGATAACGTAGAAAACCGAGCCGATACATAAACAATGAACACTTTGATGTTATCGTGGTTCCACAGGTGATCAAAGGTGACATCTGTGAAGGTGCCACGTAAAAACAAGTGGTTTTTTAATTTTTTTGGAGGATTAAATCATGAATGGTTGTAAGTTAAAATGGGTGCTGGCATGTATTCTGGGAATCCTGCTATGTGCTGGGCACGTTGCGAAAGCTCTGCCGCCAAGTAATGATGACTGTTATAGCGCGGCACAAATCGGAGGGGTGGTGAACCTGGTATTCGATACCAGAAACGCGACCTTCGATGGCCCCGGCCACTGCATCATGACGGGCCCGAACATCTGGTACGCCTATACCGCTGCTTACACGGGTAACGTCACCATCAGTCTCTGCGGCAGCGGCTTCGACACGGTGCTGGCAGTCTATGACGGATGGGAGTGCTACCCACAGCAGCACGATGTGATGGGGTGCAATGACGATGCCTGCGGCCAGCAATCTGAGCTTACCATCGACGTTGTCGCCGGTAACCAGTACCTGATTGAGGTGGGAGGCTTCGGAGGTAATACTGGCCAGGGTGTGTTGAATATCAGCAGCGAGGGAGAGCCCCCCAGTCCACCACCATGGGGTTCGAACGACGACTGCTATAATGCAAGGCCCATCAGTAACGTAACTGACCTGCCCTTTAACACCACTAACGCGACGTTCGATGGCCCCGGTCACTGTATGGCCAGCCCAAACATCTGGTACCGCTATACTGCTATAGGCACAGGTGACGTTACCGTCAGCTTGTGTGGCAGCAGCTACGACACAAAGCTCGCCGTCTACAATGGAGGCAATTGTCCTCCGAGGCTCAGTGACTTGATCGAATGCAATGACGACTTCTGTGGTTGGCAGTCAGAGATTACCTTCGCCGCAACCGCCGGCAGACAGTACCTCATCGAGGTTGGAGGATTCGGCTCCACCACAGGTCAGGGTGTGATAAGCATCAGTTCTGAGGGATACCCTCCCAGTCCGCCACCATGGGAGCCCGGTGAGCCGACCAACGACGACTGCTATAATGCAACGCCCGTCGGTAACGTAACGAACCTGCCGTTCGACACCACCTATGCGACATTCTATGGCCCCGGCTACTATATTACCACCGACAACGTCTGGTACCGCTATACCGCTCCGTACACCTGTGATGTTACCGTCAACTTGTGTAGCAGCAGCTTCGACACCATGCTCGTCGTCTATGACGGCTGGGATTGCACCCCGGCGTTTACGGACATGATCGCACGTGACGATGATTCTTGTGGTCTGTATGGTCTGCGGTCTAAGGTCACCTTCGCAGCAATCGCCGGCCACCATTACCTCATCGAGATTGGGGGCGCCACCGGC
>SDBU01002084.1_pt1 | contig 27247 bp, 25 predicted proteins | sample 2277071 | NCBI WGS metagenome assembly SDBU01 (sample SAMN10397929, study PRJNA504765) | marine sediment metagenome | isolation source: marine sediment core GS08_GC12, 126 cmbsf | place: Arctic Ocean: Gakkel Ridge, Loki's castle | collected 2008 | reverse complement strand
ATGCTTCTTGATCAACCGCTGGCTGACATGATTTGACAGACGTTCAATTGTCTCAAGGAGCGTGTCCTCAACACTCACATCTTGAGCAAAAGTAGTCTCTTGACTGATGGATTTAGCTTTGTGTTGAAGGGATATGGGACGGTCGTCAATACCCCTTGATCGTTGGGAGAGTGCGTAACCCCATTTTCCAAAATGTTTAATCAACTCATTTTCAGGAATCTGAGTCAAATCCCCGATGGTGTTGATATTCATCTGGATGAGTTTAGCAGCAGTTTTTGGTCCAACTCCCCAAAGAGACTCGACTGGTAATGGTGCGAGAAATCGCTCTTCTTTTCCGTTTGGGACAATTTGAATTGCATTCGGAGGGCTATCGGAATATCCGCTGGACACCTTTCCATAATCAGTTGCTATTTTTGCCACCAGTTTGTTGGAGGCAATGCCAATCGAACAAGGCAAAATGAATTCTGAATAGATATAGGTTTGCATCCTATGTGCAATATCCTCACTTGATTGGGGCGCTTTAGTGATATCCAGAAACGCTTCGTCAATCGAGATTTGCTCGACTTGTTCGGTTATTTCTTTTAAATAATCCATTACCTGTCGTGATTCCTGGCTGTAATCGCGATAATTTCCATGAACGATCAATAAATCTGGGCAAATTTTGACAGCCTGGGCCATGGGCATAGCAGATCGAACACCAAATTTTCTGGCTGGATAGGAACAAGATGCAACAACTCCGCGTTGATCTGGTCGTCCGCCGACAGCAAAAGGTTTACCCTTCAAGGCCGGATTACGCTTTTCTTCAACCGCGCAGTAAAACGCGTCTAAATCGATGTGGAGGATCCTTCTGTCAATTGCCATCCCACAGTAATTATAACCAAGATATATGCTGAACAGGAAAATAGAGGCGTTATTGATTGTTGATTAACGCAAAGTAATTTGCCCTTTATGCGTATTATCAGCTGATCTCAAAAACCTAATTGTATTTGCAGATTTTCACCTGGGGATGAGGTGGACTGCACTTGCCTTAAACGCTGCTGAGACCTCCAAATCCAAATCAATTTCCAAGTCTTGGGCCGAGGCACGAGTAATTAGAATTACCAATGGGAAGCCGCAATCGATGGTGATTTGAAGGAGGGGTCCTTGGTGAGTTATCGATGTAACCCGTCCAGATAAATGGTTTCTTGCGCTTGATAAGGCTCTATCTGGAGTATTCCAGATGGTGATATCTTCTGGACGCAGGCAGAATAGAATCTCTCTTCCTGTTTCAATCTTTCCAATTGCTTCAAGCTGTTGACCTCTCACATTAACAGTCATTTTGCCATCTTCGCTGTTCACTACAACGCCTGGTAGCACATTCTCCACACCAAGAAAATCTGCCACCTCGCTATCAATTGGTGATGAGAAAACAGATTGAGGAGACCCGATCTGTCGCATTCGCCCATCCAGGAAAACAGCGACTCGATCACCAATGGATAAGGCTTGTTCCTGGTCATGAGTGATGAATATTGTGGTTGTGGCAGTATCGGATAAGACGGTGCGTAAATCTTCGATAAGATCTATCCGGGTAGGTGTATCCAGAGCCCGAAAAGGCTCATCCAAAAGTAACAAAGCTGGTTTGAGTACCATCGCACGGGCCAGGCTTACCCGTTGTGCCTGTCCACCGGAAAGCTGTGAGGCTGGTCGATCCTCAAGATGTTCAATATTCAATCGTGAAAGCCATTCTTTTACTCGTTTGTTTTGCTCGAATTTTGATATACCCCGAAAACGAAGTCCAGTCGCGATATTGCTATATACAGAGTTATCTAATAACAGGGGTTCTTGCAACACAACGGCGATATTGCGGCGATAATTCAAATCTTTTATTTGGTTTAGTGGTTGACCCTTAAAGCGTATCGAACCCGACTCAAGTATCATTAGTTTACTGATCGCAAGCAGAAATGTACTTTTCCCAGAACCATTCGGTCCAATAATCGCCAAAACTTCACCCTTCATGAGATCAAGATGGTCAATAGATAAAATAAATTCACGGCCCCTGTGCACTCGTAAATTCTTGATTTCCAGAACCGGAGTTTGTTTTGAATACATATCGATAAAAATTATTGAATTTCCTTTCTCTGAGTTCCTTTTTGCTGAATCGATGTCAAGATGTAGTTCACCAGGTAGGCGATCAACAGCAAGATGAATCCCAGTGCAATCGCAATTGTGAAGCGACCTCTACTGGTTTCAAGCACTATCGCAGTTGTCAGAACTCGAGTTTGATCCTTGATATTTCCTCCAACCATCATGGAGGCACCAACTTCGGAGATGACGCTTCCAAAGCCGGCCATTAAAGCTGCCAAAAGCAGTAAACGAGATTCACGCCACAAGGCGAAAGTCACCTGCAGGCGGGAAGCTCCTAAACCAAGAAGCTGGACGCGCAGATAGGGGTTTAATTGCTGCAAAGCTGCAATTGTCAAACCTATGATGATCGGTGTGGCGATAATGATTTGGGCGATCACCATCGCTGTAGGTGTATAGATTAATCCTAAGTATCCGAGAGGTCCACTTCTCCACAGAAATATTGACACCCAAAGACCGATAACTACCGGAGGAAAAGCCATTCCGGTATTTATGAAGCTGAACAGGCAACCTCGCCCAGTGAATTTTCTAAGCGCTAACCAGGATCCTAAAGGTAAGCCGATCAGCAGGCTGATCCCAGTTGCGATGCCAGAGACTTTGAGCGTCAGCCAGGTGACAGCCCAGATATCCGGATCACCTCGAACTATAAGCCAGAAAGCTTCTTTAATGCCATCCCAAATTACTTCCATCAGCTATTCTATGCCCAACTCTGAATCAGTCTTTCCAGCATCTGGGAAGAAAAGAGGCTGATCGTAGAGATCGACTCCAAAATCGCCAATCAAAGCTTGCGTTTCAGCTGCCAGTAAATACGATGTAAAAGCCTGGGCACCTACGTAATTTACCTGCGGCCATATTGTTGGATTTACCGAGATCACGTGATATACATTTAATAGCTGATTATCCCCTTCAACCAGGATCGCTAAATCAACAAAATCCTGATTCGACAGCAACGTTGCTCGATCGGTTAAGGTGTAAGCGCCCTTTTCTGATGCGATTCTCAAAGTAGCGGCCATTCCTTGACCGGTTTCGAGGTACTGATTTCCTTTTGGAATGTCGTCAATTTCAACCCAGAAGGTCAATTCCTTCTTATGAGTCCCTGAATCATCACCGCGGGTAACAAATGGGGAATTGGATATGAGGATTTGTCGAAATGCATCAATAGCTATCTTATTACCTGATATTCCAGCTGGATCGTTTGGAGGACCAACGATGACAAAATCGTTATGCATGACGAGGGACCGGTCGATACCAAAGCCATTATCGACTAATTCCTTCTCCGCTGAAGGAGCATGAACGAGAAGGATATCCGCGTTTCCATCTTCAGCCATCTTGAGTGCCTTTCCAGTGCCAACGGCGATTGTTTTGACAATAAAACCACTTTTTTCTTGGAAGGTGGGAAGAAGAAAATCTAGTAAACCCGAATCCTGGGTGCTGGTGGTTGTCGCTAATATTATTTGATTATTGTCTTTGACCGGCGAGAGGATCTTGGGGGATGTTAGAGCAGAACAAGAGACTAAAGATATAATTATGGATAGCATCAAGAGGGTTGCTAGAATATTAATCCTGGTGAGTGTCATTGATTAGTGCCTTCTTGTTACTTGGAAATGTGGGCTACACTTCCAATAAATCTCCAGTCTTCGTTGACTTGTATCCTGCCAGGGAGCTGATCGATTGGCGGAAATTTACGGTTGTGAGATAATCCAACATCGTTTGTATGTTAATATCTTCTACTTGCCCTTCTGGGAAGACTAAATCGTATTGCTCTTCAAATAGGGGGATGTAATCTAGCCCTGCCTCAACTGCAGCAGCGATCAAGCCAATACCTAAATCTGCTGTTCCTGATGCAATAGCCTTTGAGATACCAGTGTGTGAATTTAATTCTTGCGTGTAGCCGTTGATGTCTCTCCCTTCCAATCCTAATTTACTCAATTCGTTGTCAAGCCAAATGCGAGTTCCAGATCCGCGGTTACGGTTAACGAAAGTGATATCCTTCCGTGCCAGATCCTCCAGCCGAGATATGTGTTTAGGGTTCCCTGTGGCGACGATAATCCCTTGTGTTCTATGGGCGAGCGTGATTAATTTTATGTTTCGATCGGGGAAGAAGTGTTTGATGTAGGGGTAATTGAATCGACCTGTGTCTACATCAAATAGATGGCAACCGGTAAAATGGGCAGCTCCTTGTCGCAAAGCGACTAATCCATCTATACTCCCGATTGGTAGAGTTAATATACCGATGTTTGGATTTCTTTTTTCAATCCCAACAATCAACCTTTCCAGAGCGAGATCGTGGCTGCCCATAAAAACCACCGTCTTCTGTTCCGTCTTAGGCAGGATGACACTTTGGAGTAGAATTGCTTGAGCTTTGGCAAAATAATATTTTTCTGTATAACCGGGTGATTCTCTGATTTCATTAAGCTCCACCAAACCAGAATCTGTGAGCTTTTTGATATGATAGCGGATCGCGGCAGGATATTCGCCAATTTCACGACCGATTTGCGAAATGGTTCGAGGTTCGACCATCAGCATCTGGAGGATATCCAATCTTCTTGGGTCTGAAATCACATTGATCTGCTCCAGAGCTGATAATATTTCAATTTCTTTATCGTGGATTGCCATAAATATCCTAAGACCTTAAAATATATTTTAAGGTCTATCAAGGCTTATGTCAACAGTTGGAGAATGAAATGGGATTTATCTATCACCAGCAGCGGAATTTGCCGGTTTGGATAGATACAATGATTAGAGCAATCCCGAATGGTGGGGGTTCTATGTTTTTAGGAGTCGCTGCAGCAATGGGTGTATCCGTATTTTATTCAATTGGTGTCCCTTCAATAATTGGTGATGAAGGTTGATCGGGTTAAACAAATACCGCTGGAGTGTGTCAGGGTACGGAGGTAGTATCGCTGTATGAATCGAAATGGCTATACTTCACTACAAGATCTTTGGAAGATGGCTGTACCGGCTGGAGCAGATATTCAAGATTTTGGAATTTGGTAAGACTGGATTCGCTTGACCACATTGAAAATTACGAAAATAAGATTGTAATTCGGATCAAATTGTAAATCAACGACAGAGAGACAGATGACGATTAATCTTGGTATTTAAGCGGGCCTGTATTGAAAAAAAATTAAACGGGTGATGAGACCTTCCTCGGTTTGAAGACGGAAGAGAGGCGAGCTGACCCTAATTTTGAGAACCTCAAAGAAGCGCTCTTAGGCCACAAGGATGTTCTCGCAGTCGGGCGCTAATTCAGGGCTGACCAGGTAAGGACGCGTGAGCTTCTGATTGGCTTCACTCTTATCTTTTGGCAGCAAACCAATCCTCCAGTTAATTTCCGAATATGTATATTCCATTTGGTAAAACCAACCTCCCGAATAATAACTATCCCGAACGAATGATTTCGACCTCAGCAACTGACCCGCAGCAAGATAAAATAGGATTTCTTGACTTCGAACCACGAGATCTAAGCCCAGGTATTGAACCCTGTCCCATTTTTCGATGGATGTGTTATTGGATAGTTTGGATTGATAACATCATATAGCGTTGCATTATCGTGAGATTCTATATTTCTCTGGAAAGCATGCGTATAGCCATCAATATGTTTTGCTCATCCTGTCCATCAGGTAAGAATGATTCCGGCCTAGTAACACGTTCTTCTACAGTCAGACCCCAAACGTGCAAACCCCAGCCAGGAGTTTCTGCTTTTGCTTGTCGACAAAGTAGTAAATCCTGGTGTTCATCTGCTGATGGTGGATCAGATTTGGTGAATTCTAAAATCCGGTCCAGGATCTTTTTATCCTTCATAATGAACGATATAATTAAACGCCGCGGCACTTTCCAGCATGCGGAGAAATCAATAAATCCCGTATTTATCCCGTCTAAAGGGTTGTAAATGATCACCCCGTTGGAGAGAAATTCAAGCAATTGAGATAGAAGGGATCAGGATAGTTTATTAATGCATCAGATGAGCAGAAGTAACCAATTTCGGTTGGCATTGATAGGAGTAACCATTATTGGTGGAGTTGTTTTCGGTCTCTTATTCTTGCTTCCTTTTGATTACCAGAAAAGTTGGGTAGATCAACTTGCTGTGGACGGCACAGTGGAATCGTACACGCTTGGTATTCATACTTCAATTCAGTATTGCGTAGGACCGCTAGCTGTTTTATTCTTCGGGTTTATTGTCTTTCTAACTGGTTTCAAAGGGCGAGCAAATTCACTAATCAGATCAGCCGCGTTGTCTTCCGTAAAATACCTTTCCTTGAGACGCGATGAGATCAAAGAACTTTTCAAAAAAATCTCACCATCCAAAGATGATGCAATTCCTTTGATGGTTTTAGCGGGGATCATCCTCCTCGGTGCTTTCTATAGATACGCTTATTTGTGGAGACCAATGGGCCATGATGAAACATATACTTTCATGGCATTTGCGTCACGTGGTCTACGAATATCGATCACGGATTACCACTTGCCGAATAATCATGTATTTCATACCATCTTGGTCAATTTGGTTTACCAGATGTTTGGCGATTCACCAGCGGTTATTCGATTCCCTGCGTTCTTGGCTGGGGTTATGATCATTCCAGCGACGTATTCAATCGGGAGACTATTCTATAATTCGAAAGTCGGTTTGGTGGGAGCAAGCATTGTTGCATCATTGCCTGTTTTAATTGATTATTCGACAACGGCCCGTGGTTATACAATCATTACTTTATTTGCTCTGTTAATTATTTATCTAGCAGTATATGCGAAGGATCATCGAAATATGGTTGCCTGGGGGCTATTGGTGATTTTTTCCAGTCTTGGATTGTATATAAATCCCACCATGATTTATCCAATTGGCATGGCGTATACCTGGCTATTACTATCAAAATTGATCCACGATGTAAGCGATACTTATGGAACCAGGTATTATCTCTATCTACTTATTTCTTCTCTTTCGATCATAATCATTACTTTGATTTTGTACCTTCCTATTATCTTGAATTCCGGTCTTCAATCCTTAATAAGCAATGATGTAATTGAAGTATTAAGTTGGTCAGATTTTATCCAGAGTATAGAACCCAGAATCAAGAATACCTGGTTGGAATGGAACCGCGCTTTGCCTACTGCAATATCACTGATCGCAATTAGCGGATTAATTGCCTCTTTGTTTGTTCCCAAATTGCCTAAGGATAGGAGGATGCCATTGATCATGGCTGGAATTATTTGGATTGGGACCGCACTCCTGGTCCAGCGAGTGGCTCCTTGGCCGAGAATTTGGCTATTTCTGCTGCCTTTCTTCGTCATATGGATCTCGGCCGGTATAATCGGCCTTTTTGAATTGATATTTAGAAGAATTCCCCGTGGTGATTCTCTGATGGTAGGCCTGATTGGTTTATTAATCGCAGTACCACTCATATCCGGTTTGATGAGAAATTACACTCAGTACGATCAGAAACTGCACTCACAGGGTGAAGTAGAGCTAGTAGCGGATTATCTTCAGGATTACCTTCAACCCAATGATGTGGTTGTTGTAACTTCCCCTGATACGATAGTTTTAAAATATTATTTGAGGCGTAACGGTCTTGCTAAAGAATTTACCGAATTGAAAAAAGGGAAGTTATTTGAGCGGGCAATAGTGGTTGTAAATCAAGCGCAAGGACAAACTCTAGAATATGTCTTGGAGCGGCGTCAATTTCTGGATGATGTGAATATTGCATCTGTAGATGAGATATTCCGCTCCAGACGATTCATTCTCTATCAACTTCCTGAGGATTGATAGATGAAACCAATTAATCCCTGGGTAATTGAATCAGAATAACAGAACCGACCACGAGTATTCCGCCGATGATCTGCGGCAGATTCAATCCTTCTGAGAAAATGATCCAACCCAAAGTTGTTGCAACCACCGGTTCCAATGTTGCCATAATGCTGGTATTACAGCTGGCAGCCTTTGCAATCCAGCGTTGAAAGCCAACCCACCACCCAGTGTCGGAAGGATACACAGGATGACCAACCAAACCATTATCGTTGGGTTGGCCAGCAAATGACGTAATTCCATCGGTTTTTAAAGGAGCAATAGGACTAAAGCTCCAATCCCGAGGCCATAAGCATTAACGGTCTAGGTTGAATATCCATATTGGCTGATTCGTTTGTTGATCAGTGTATATGCGGCATATCCTAAACCTGCACCAAGACCGGCTAGTAAACCCATTGAACTCAAACGCAATTTTTCAAAATCGTAAACCTGTCCAATTAGAACTTTACCGGTCAGTGTGAGAATTAAAGCCAGCAACTTAACTCTATTTATACGGTCTCCTTGAAATACGAAACCAAATAACATCACCCATAATACAGCGCTATAAAGTAAAACCGAAGCCACAGCCATGCCAGTCGTGGTGATCGCATAGATATAGAGGCTATAAGATGCTGCGATGCCTATAACCCCGATGGCGATGAATTAACTGATATTTTGCCGTGGAAAGGTGAGATCTTGTCTACGCCATACTCCGTGAAGGAAAAAAGTGAACAATGAGGCAAAAAACGCCCGCCAGAACACGATTTCGAGCGATGATAATAAATAGCTTGACGCAATAAATTTATAGAATACACCTAAAGTTCCCCACAATGTTGCTGCTAAAAGGATGAAAAGGTATCCAGTAAATTTATTGCTCATTGATGTTGTAATTATTATTAGATTGGATGAATTTCACTAACCAGGCTGTGATCCTCATTGGTTAGTATTCTATTAGTTTAATGCTACAATGGGAATGATTATGGACAGATTGCCTGGATTACTCATACATTGGCATGTCGAGTTCAGACGATCATTAATTACTTCCGTGAATAATTTGTCAGTGGTGTATACCAAATACCCAATTTGCAGTTTATTACGGTCAGATCCTTGATTGATCTGACCGTTGGATATTTAGATCCACGGTTTCAGAGATAACTTCGATGCTTCGTCCCTTCTTTATTTTCCTCTCTCAAGCTGATTGGGCGCGACAACTGATTTCTAGGTGGGGCTTCGCTCGGCGGGCTGCCTCTCGCTTCATCGCGGGCGAGGATTTAGATGATGCCATTCGAGTTGTCAAAGCTCTCAATGCAAAAAATATCAATGCCACACTTGACCATCTCGGTGAACATACTTCAACTCCAGAAAAAGCCCTACAAGCCACAAGTGAAATCATCGAGATCATTGAAAGAGTTGACCGAGAGGGTGTCCGGTCCAATGTCTCTATTAAACTGACCCAGATCGGACTTGCTGTGGATGAGAATTTATGCGCGGATAACCTTAACAGAATTTTGAACACCGCAGTAGGTCTGAATACCTTTGTCCGCATCGATATGGAAGATTCACAGTGGGTGGATAGGACCATAAAACTCTTTCGATTAATGCAAGATCGATATAGTTGCGAGAATATTGGTATCGTTATCCAATCCTATCTGTACCGCAGCGTTGAGGATGTATCGAGTCTTCTAGAATTTGGTTCCAGGATCAGATTGTGTAAAGGGGCATATGATGAGCCTGAAAAGATCGCCTACCCGAAAAAAACCGATGTTGATGCGAATTTTGACCGCATAGTGGATCAGCTGGTGTCGGGTTCTATTACGAACCACACTCCAGCGCTGAGTGAAGACGGGAAAATTCCTCCCATTCCAGCCATCGCAACCCACGATGAGAAGAGGGTTATTTTCACGAAACAACATATTGAGAAATCCGGTTTCCCTAAACAGGCAATAGAATTCCAGATGCTGCAAGGAATCAGGCGTGATTTGCAGGAAAATTTAGCTGCAGAAGGCTACCCCGTTCGAGTTTACGTGCCATTTGGCAGCGAGTGGTATCCATATGTAACCAGGCGCCTCGCTGAGAGACCGGCAAATCTATGGTTCTTCTTATCCAATTTTTTCCGTTAAGGGTGGTTGATAACGCCGATATCTTAATGAATTGACCTTTTGCGGTCAGGTTTAGTATTCTCCCAAAAATAAATGAATTATTTATAATTAAAGTCCCAGAACGAGTGGTGGATTATCTACGGGCGAGAATATAATCACCTGTGAGTGATTTCAGGTAGATTATCCATCCCGGCTTTCCGTGCCAAGGTAGATACAAGTTGATAGAGAGCTCGTTCTATCTCAGGAGGTATATCTGGAGGATGGTAGATAGATATAAGCTCCTTTGCACGGATTTTCGCCCTTATAAAGATGTCGTTGCTTCCCTTTTCTTTCCATGACCTCAGGGAGCCTCTATCGATGATTGGGGATGGAAAATATTGTTCATCCCTAAACAGCTGCCGGGTGAGCTTGTGCGCCAAGAAGTTTCCCGGAAACTCGAAATCTTTGAAATGGTCCAATGCCAATGAGTCTGAGTGCAAAGTGATTCCTTGCAAGAAACGCTTGGCGTTTGCGATGGCTTCAGCGTCAATCACCAATTTCTCGAGACTTTGGCAGGCAAGGAAATCAAGCATGCCGACCCCGGAGATCATATTTATTCCGGAGAGCACACCAAGGACTACGATGGAAGCGCTTTCCATGCCTGCCTGTGCATCGATTAATTTCGCATCTGTGGCGACCAGATAGGCATGAGTGGGAAGATCCAAGAATTTCCCAACTTGCGCATAGCCACTAACCATCAACATAATCTCAACAGAACCAACTGAAGTAGTTCCATCGCGCATATTGAAAAGAGCTGGTGCACCACCCCACACAATTGCTGCTCCCGGATTGGCAAGCTGGTGGATGGTGATCCCACTAAGACACTCCGCGGCATGCTGCACGATAGAACCCATCAGTGTCACTGGTGCAGCTGCACCCGAGAGGGGCATGGAGACAATTTGCGCTGGGATATTTGCTTTTGCGAGATCGATCAAATTCTGGGATGCAAAATCTGTCCAATTCAATGGAGGTGAAGGGCAGACATCGAATATTGCTCTTGATTTTTGGTTTATTTCCCCAGAGGTCTCGGCGCTAATTTGCAGCATATCGAACATGACTTGACTGGTCAAAGTTGAAAAAGCGCCTGTGACAATTGGTTTCTTTGAAAATAGAAGGACCAGGAAAAGACGATAAAAGTCCCCTATCTCCTCTGGTACATCATGGCAAATCACCGCGGTGGATTGCGCATCATACTCAGATAAGATTTCTGAAATTTTTATGATTTGAATGAGATCAGCTGTTTTGGATGCTCGATGCTCCATGGATTCTGAATCAAGGATATGCACACCTGAGGATCCAGGATCGAAATGGATTTCATTGTCGGAATAATGAACTGCGGGATCGCCATCCGCATTGTATAAATAGAAATCATGAGGAGCAGTTTCCAGCGAATTGAGAATTAATTCCTCTGGGATTTGAACAATTCCATCATTCAGGTTGACCTGGGCTCCAGAGCTGTATAACAATTCAATGGCCTCTGGAGAACCAACCTTAACTCCCGGAGAACGGAGTAATTGAAGAGCTTCTTCAATCACCCGCGGGAGGATATCTGGTGCAAGGACTTGCAGGCTAGCTTGCATTTTATTACTCCTGGATAAAGCTTTGCAATCTCAATTCTTAAGATACTTGTCGAACCAGCGGAGGATGTGGTTTAGGCGCACGATGCGGCGATCTGTACGTCCGTTGCGGGATAATCCATGAAATTCTCCAGGGAAGCGAACCATCTCAGTATCTACACCAAGAGTTTTTAAGGCCACGAACACCTGTTCACCCTGCTCAATCGGGCAGCGTAAGTCATTTTCGCTGTGAATAACCAGCGTGGGAGTTTTTGCATTACCAATATACTTGATCGGTGAATGTTCCCAGAATTTATCGAGATCCTGGAATGGAGGTTTATCGTTTAATACCTCTTGGAAGATCCAATTCAAGTCACTTGATCCCCACATACTGACAAGATTGCTCACACATCTTTGTGTCACGGCGGCGGTATACCGGTCTGTGTGACCGATCATCCAAACAGTCATGTATCCACCATAACTGCCACCAGTAACTCCCATCCTTTTCTTGGAGATATAGGGTTGCTGTTCAATAAAATCTGTCCAGGTCATCAAATCCCTGTAATCTGTATCTCCCCAACCCCCCCAGATTGCCTTGGCATGTTCTTCTCCGTAACCGCGCCCTCCCCGCGGATTACAAAAGTGCACGACATATCCAGCTGCAGCAAGGTAATAGAACTCGTGCATAAAGAATTCGCCATATTGAATTAAAGGACCACCATGTATTTCCAAAATGGAGGGGTATTTCCTGCCTGGATCAAATCCAGGTGGTTTTAGAATCCAACCCTGCAAGTCGTTCTTATCAGGACCTTTAATCCATACTTCTTCGATCTGACCAAGGTCAATTTTGGAAAAGAGTTTTTCATTGACGTGTGTGATCTGTAATTCTTCTGTAGAGCCGATTTCTTGCAGGTAAACTTGTCCAGGGTTATTCATCTTACCCATAAAATATGCCATTCGAGTTTGGCCGGCATCGAAAGCGAAACTGCCGATGACGCCTTGTGCTCCAGCGATGGTTTTGAAATTATTTCCTTCCAGATCTATTGCACTCAGCTCTGAACGCCCATGACGGACAACAGGAAAGTACAATATGCTGCTGTCATTCGACCAGGTTGGCGGCATGATCTCTGGCGAACCAACATCATTTATAGTTTCTGGCGATACATGAACATCATAAGCTTCAGTTAGGTTGATAGATTGAGCGGAGCTATCCGTTGGGACGACCCACAATCCCTGATTTCTTGTCCAATCCCCTTTCCCGTCTGTTCCAAAATAGGCGATATAGCGGCCATTTGGGGAAAAACTTGGCTTCGATTTATCCCCATATTTGGTTCTTACTTTATTAGGCTTTCCCCCGGATGGAGGCATAATAAATAAATCCACAGCAGTACGTTCCAAATCTGGATCTGGGCTGTGGTTGGACATGAAGGCGATCAATTTTCCATCTGGTGACCAGGTTGGATCCTTGTCGTCGAAAATGGCATGATCAGTTAACTGCTTTACTCGCCCACTAGTGGTGTCAACCGTCCATATATGCCATCGCTCTTCAGGGAGATAACCTTCACCATCTAGTTTATAAAACACGCGGCGATAATGCCGGCTTACGGTTCCCAATTTATCCGCCTGTTTATCTGATTGTCGATCTATGATTTCTTGATCGATTTTACGAACTCTACACAATAGCTTCTTTCCGGTTGGGGACCAATTTAAATTATCAATTTTTCCTTCGATATCTGATAGTTTCTGTGCTTCACCGCCCCGAAAGGGGATCAAGTAGATCTGGGCTTGTTTATCCTTATTCGCGCGATTGGACAAGAATGCAATCTTCTCTCCGCTTGGTGACCAGCGCGGTTGAGTGTCGATTTGATCGCCAAAGGTAAACTGCGCGGGATTGCCACCATTGGTGGGAACGACCCACAGGTTGGAATATTTCTTCTCGGTGACAGAATCAGTCCGCTGTTGGGTATATACGACATGATCTCCGGAGGGAGATAGCCGTACATCGGTTATGATATCGATCTCGTAAAGATCTTCAGCAGTGATTAAACGCTTCTTTTTTCTCGGCATTCTTGATTCTCGTAGCTCCTAAGAAAATTAAATTAATTTACAAAACTTCTCGATACGCACGATCGATGATTTCAATCGTATGCCAAACTGGGATGTCTTTTTGTGCTCCTCCAAAATCCCCCTTGAATTGGGATAGATGTGTTTGTAGCTGGATCATGCAGCCAATATTACCAGTCACCACAGCGTCAGCACCCGTATTGAAAATGTTGATTGCTTTTCGTTGACCTAATTGCTGAGCGATCTCCGGCTGCTCCAGGTTGTATGAACCTGCTGACCCGCAACAAAGATCTCCTTCATTGAGCGGCCTTAAGATTAAGTTGGGGATATTATTTAATAACTTCCTAGGTTCCTGGGTGACACCTTGGGCATGGGCAAGATGACAGGCATCATGATATGCGATTTTGATTGGATTCTTGAGTGGGGGAATCGGCTGAATATCGAAGTCGCTCAAGAACACGCTGATATCAATAACTTTTGCAGAGAATGAGTTCGCGATTTCTTCCAATTCAGAACCTGTGAATATAAGTGGATATTCCCGCATGCTTGATCCACAGCCTGCAGCATTGGTAATAATAGCGTCCACATCTTCAGGGAATGCTTTCATAATATTTTCGGCAAGTGATTTGGCAGTTTCTTTATCCCCTGTGTGGATAGCAAGGGCACCGCAGCAACCCTGAGTTAGAGGAATCACTACCTCGATACCATTCCGGGCAAGTACGCGTAATGTTGCCCAATTGATCTCCTGAGCGAGGACCTGCTGCACACAGCCCGTTTGTAATGCTACTCTCGCTCGCCGTACACCTTCTGCAGGGTAGACAGATGGCAATGTTTGTCGCTGCGGAATACTTTCAGGGATCAGGCTCAGCATCGCCTGAAATTGCGAGGGCATGACCCCGGATACTGATTTTGTGAGTTTACCGACTTGGGTGGCGAGCCGGAATCGATCAGGAAAAGGTAAAGTTTCTTTTGTAACCCAACGGGACAATCGCTCAGCTGCTGGTCTCTTCCGTTTCGTATCAGTATCAAACCGGAACGATGATAAAAGGTTGCCGTAAGAGACCCCCGAAGGACAGGCAGTCTCGCAGGCAAGGCAGCCTAAACAGTTGTCGATATAGGGAACGGCTTCTTCCAGCTCGATTTCGCTTTCGAGAACTGATTTCATGAGGATAATTCTGCCGCGGGGTGAATCCATTTCTTGATGGAGGATATTATAGGTTGGGCAGGCTGGCAGGCAAAAACCACAATGAACACATTTTGATACTGCATCAGCCATTTCTGAGGCCAGAGGTCCAAAATCTTCGATGGGGATCGTATGCTTCATAGTTTTTGCACCTCAGCCCATTTTTCGTTGGGGTCAAGCGCTTTTTTGATTCTCTGATAGAAATTTCCAGTATCCCAGACACCGAGGCGAATCCGGTCAGCTGAACCCAAGATCGGCAAGCCGGTCAAATTTGAATCCTTCAAGTATCGATCTAATTTGTCAAGAGGTTTGGACCAGGCGATCCAGGCCACATTTGCTCCAACGGAATAACGGCGGATTGATCTATTCTGCTGTAAAAACTCGTCCAAATCCGGTACCAATCTCGGTGTGAGAGGGACTTTCACCAACGTCGAATCTTCAGGCAGCCAACGAAACTCATTAATGTGTTCCCAATACATTGACTCTGCCTCGCCATCGAGAACCTCGATGTCATCTACGAATTGTTTTAGCTTATCTATTCGTTCATCAAACAATACTGCTGAACCACCAATTCGAATCCGTAGATAGTATGAATTATTGGTTGGCTCTATCTCCAGACATAAGATTTCAATAGGGCTAGCTGTCAATTGGATCAAGTGTTCCATTGCGTTAGTTAAAGTAGGATAGCTGGAGATCACTGTTTTGTACTCTTTTGGTCGTGGGAAAACCTTGAAACTCAGCTCGACCAGAGCACCAAGGCTTCCAAGGCTGCCAACCATTAATTTCGGGATATCAAATCCAGCAGCATTCTTGACAACTTTTCCACCCGAGCGGATTAATCTCGCCTCACTATCAAAAAATTGAACTCCAAGCACAAAATCTCGAACGCCTCCATAGTGGTATCTTCCTGGCCCGTTTAAGTTTGCCGCAACCGTGCCACCAAGAGTTCCCCCGTTCTTAATCAATGGTGGATCGAAAGGCAAGAATTGGCTGTTTTCGGCGAGCATTTGATCGATTTCGTCCAGCCGTGTTCCGGCAAGAGCGGTAAAGGTGTATTCGCCGGGTATGTATTCTAGGATTCCTTTGACCTTGGACATATCGAGAGTTGTCACTCCCGGAGGTGATTCAATTGCAGTCTTTGTTCTGCTGCCAAAAGCAAGTAATCGATCTTGCGATTGGATTATTTCACCTATTTCATCAATGACGCCGTTTTTCATAGGTAATCTCATTTTCCTTGCATGGAAAGATAGATGATCAAATATATTAAGGTATTCAGGCGGTTTTTATCCTACTGGGAAGCATTTTTCCACGGTTTGACAATTCCCGTGGATCAATTTGGAAGCGGATAGCTTGCATCGTATCGATGTCAGACTCAGTGAACATGAGGGGGACATACTTGAGTTTTTCAACCCCAATACCATGTTCACCAGTGATAGATCCTCCGAGATCAATGCACATCTTAAGAATTTCACCGGCTATCTTTTCAGCTTTTTCCTGGTTAGCAGAATCACGTCCATCAAAAAGGATTAATGGATGCAGATTCCCATCTCCGGCATGAAAGACATTGGCAATTCGAATTTCATACTGGTTTCCCAATTTCTCGATCTCAGCAAGGGCGTGGCTGAGCTGGCTGCGGGGAACAACGCCATCCTGAACAAGGTAGTCTTGACTTAGTCTACCAACTGCTGAAAATGCACTTTTACGACCCTTCCATATCCGCATACGTTGCTCATCATCATCTGCAATCCGAATTTCATATGCACCGGATTCCTCAATAACTTCCATGAGAGAGTTGAATTCATTTTCTACGATGGAAGATTCACCATCTAATTCGACAATCAATAAACCAGCCGCATCGAGAGGATAACCGGCTTGAACTGCAGCTTCCGCTGCCTGGATAGCCAGGTTATCCATGATCTCGATTGCACCAGGTAACAATCCAGCAGCGATGACCATGGATACTGCGTTACCAGCAGCTTCGAGGGAGTGGTAAGCAACCAATACAGTACGGTATGCCTCTGGTTTAGGTAATAAGCGCAAAGTAACTTCGAGGGCAATTCCGAATAACCCCTCTGAGCCCACATAAAGACCCACTGTATCGGGCCCTATCGCTTCTAAGCTTTCTCCGCCGATTTCAACGACATCACCATCCGGTAAGACTGCTTTAATTCCCAGGATATGGTTGCTTGTCATCCCATATTTCAGACAATGAGCTCCTCCAGAATTAAATGCCAGGTTGCCACCAATTGTGCATATCAATTGACTAGATGGATCAGGGGCGAAGTAAAGTCCATAAGGTGCAGCGGCAAGGCTGACATCAATATTGACTACTCCACATTCGACGACCGCAATACGGCCTTCCACATCAAGACGAATGATTTTATTTAGACGATTAAGGGCAATAACGATGCCGCCTGATACCGGAAGAGAGCCACCAGATAGGCTAGTGCCACTCCCGCGTGCTACGAAAGGTACCCCAAATTCATTACATATGCGGACTGTCTGAATAACCTCATTCTGAGTTTCTGGCAGTACAACAGCTAGCGGACGAACTTGATAAGATGTCAGGGCATCTGATTCATAGACAACTAGTTGAGCGTTTTTAGTTAGAAATCTATCGTTCGAATATATTTTAGATAACTCAGCCAGGAAAGCTGCCTCGTCCATTGTTTACTCCGGAGTTGCTTATGATCTGTGAAACATTGTTATTTGTGATTACTCGAGTGTCGCGGTTTCTACCGTTAAGATCCGTGGTAGATAGTCTACGATCAGTTCCCAAGAATCACCTGCATCTCGACTTGCGAAAACTTGACCAGTACTGGTTCCTAGGTAGATCCCAGCACTTCCAAATTGGTCTGTCGCCATCGCCTCACGCAGGACCACTAAATGTGCGCGCTGGGGTAAACCATCCGTCAATCGTTCCCATGATTCCCCACTATCCTGGCTTCGCCAAACGGCGAAGCTTCCATCGACACTTAATCGGTATTCATCACTTTCTTCCAAAACGATGTATATGGTCTCAGGCTCATGTGGATGGATGGCGATTGGAAAACCAAAGCGACTAGGTAGCTTCCCTTCTCCGATATCGATCCAATCCTGTGCTTGATTATCGCTGCGATAGACCCCACAATGATTCTGCTGAAAGAGAACATTAGGTCGATTTGAGTGGAGAGCGATTTTATGCACGCACTGCCCATATTCAGGGAACTTATCTGGCAAGAAATCAGCTCGTACATTTTTGTTGTATGGAGCCCATGTTTCCCCGCCATTATCTGTACGGTAACATCCTCCAGTAGAGATTGCAACGTATATTCGCTCCGGATTTATCGGATCGAGGACTATTGTGTGTAAGCACAATCCACCGGCTCCAGGGAACCATTCAGCCCGGTGGGGATGATCATACAAACCTTCATTTACCTTCCAGGATTCTCCGCTGTCTGTTGAGATAAATAGTGCCGCGGGTTCTACTCCGGCAAATAAAACACCTGGTTTATCCTCTCCAGCGGGTTTGATATGCCAAACTTTAAGCACCTTCTCTGCTTGTTTTTGAGCTTCTTGGGGTTCTTTCGCTTCCTCTGGCGTTCCTAAAGGCCGGCTGGCAGAAGAAGGGCGTGGAAAGCTTGGCGCCTCTCTCCCCTGGGTCCAGCTTTCGCCAAAATCATCAGAATAATGTGTGGATGGACCATAAACATCATGGACAACTGCTGCATGCAACCGCCGATCGCGTTGATCAAAGGTCATATGCATCACATTCCACCCTTTAAATATTGGTCCGTTCAACTTCCATGTCTCTCTTTTGCTATCACTTGAGAGGATGAACCCCCCCTTCCGAGTACCAATTAATACCAATAACTCAACATCCTTGCTGTTCATGCCATCCTCCAATAAAGATATTCATCCCCGATAATTAGGCTTAAATATATTTTACTCCTGATGCGGTGATAAAGAGCACGACACTCTCTTCAGGTTGAATGAATCCATTGGCAAGGAGTTTTATTAACGCGGCCAGAGTTGCAGCCCCTTCTGGTGAGGCGTATATGCCTTCTTGTTTTCCTAATTCTACCTGTGCTTCAAGCATTTCATCATCTCCGACTGCGACTGCGGTTCCGCTTGACTCCCTCAAGATTTCCAAGATCAATCTGTCAGCCAGGCTGAACGGTACCCGAATTCCACCAGCGATTGTGTTTGCATCCTGCCAAAATTCACATCTATCTGATCCTGAATGGAAAGCCTTGACCACTGGTGCGCAACCGTCTGACTGCACTGAGATCATCTTTGGGAGATTAGAATCTTCCAACCAGCCCAAAGTCTGAAGTTCCTGGAAGGCTTTCCACATTCCAACCAAACCTGTGCCACCACCTGTTGGGTAGATGATATTATCTGGCAACTGCCAATGAAATTCTTCTGCCAACTCATACCCCATGATTTTTTTACCTTCTAAGCGGTACGGCTCTCGGAACGTTGAGACTGAAAACCATTCTCCAGACGATGTCATCTCTTCCACAACATAAGCACAATCTGAAATTAGACCGTCAACCAAAATAACTTCAGCGCCATAAAGCCGGGTTTCGTTGATGATCGGTTGAGGGGTATCGACTGGCATCACTGCAGTTGATTTCATTCTGGCGCGGGCTGCATATGCCGCCAATGCACCACCTGCGTTCCCGGCTGTAGGAATAACAAGTTGATTAAGGCCAACCTCTTTTGCCTTAGACACAGCTGCGCTGAGACCACGCGCTTTGAAACTTGCGGTTGGGTTGATGCTCTCGTCTTTTGTGAAAATATTCGAAGCGCCATAGTGATTTCCTAAATTGAGAAAAGGAAGAAGTGGCGTATCCCCCTCGCCGAGGCTTGATACATAACTGAGATCCTCAACTGGCAATAGTTCATGCCATCGCCACATTCCTGTACGGCGATGGCCGAGTTTGTTTCTGTCTAGATGCTCCCTTGCAGCTGAGAGGTCGTAACGTGCCAAAATTGGAGCTTCGCAATGATGGCAAAAGGTTTGCACTTTAGATGCTGGGAATATTAGGTTACACTGTGGGCATTCGAGGTGAATAAGATAAGACATAATTTACTTAACAAGATTCTACCCTCTAGTTCATGATTTGTCTCGTAAATCCGAATATTCGCTGCCAGATTGCCCCCAGTATCCCTATTAATTGGATATAATGCATGGGATAAGATTACTATGGATTCTGAAATTTCTGAAATAGATTCAACCGGGGTAATCATTTTAAATTACTTTGTATATCCGGGAAGCGTATATTCACAAAAGAAAAACCATAAAACACCCCTCATTTAAAATTTAGATTCCAGATATGATACAACAAAATGAAAGAATACCTTTGTTTATTATTGATGACTGAAAATACGTTGTTGCTCTCTCACCTAAGCACATTCCGAATTTGCTGACATACAAACCACCTCAATCCTTGCGCAAGCGAAGGTGGGGAAACTGCTTTCACTCATGAGAGGGAAATTCGAGATCGATCGTATTCTCAGTTTCATAAGGAGGAACCAATGCCAACACCAGCTATTATGATTCTTGATGATGAGCCGCAGGTACTCAACGCAGTTGAGCGCGACTTACGTCAGCATTATCGCAGCAATTATCGAATAATCAAATCAACCAACGGTCAGGACGCACTTGAGGTACTCAAGAAATTAAAAGAAAGAAATACACCAGTTGCCCTTTTTCTGGTAGACCAACGGATGCCAAAAATGAGCGGTACTGAATTCCTTGCTGACGCTGCTAACTTATATCCACAAGCTCGAAAGGTATTGCTCACCGCCTATGCAGATACCCAGGCTGCTATCGCCAGTATTAATGATATTGGCTTGGATTATTACTTGATGAAACCTTGGGATCCACCGGAGCAAAATCTTTATCCCGTATTGGATGATTTGCTGAGCGATTGGATAGCCTCAGTTCCGCTGCCTTACGATGGTATTCGGGTGGCGGGAACGTTGTGGTCTGCGAATAGCCATACTGTGAAGGATTTCCTGGCAAAAAATCAAATTCCGTACCAGTGGTTGGATATTGAGCTGGACACCGAGGCTAGAAATTTGGTTGAATCGGTTAATGATGGTCAACACCGGTTGCCAATTGTGTTCTTCCCAGACGGCAATACTTTAATCGATCCTTCGATTCAAGATATCGCTGAGAAAATTGGTTTACAAACAAAAGCAGAAAAGCCTTTCTATGATCTGATCATCGTGGGTGCCGGTCCGGCTGGATTGGCTGCTGCCGTATATGGTGGCTCTGAAGGTTTAGCAACTGTGATGATCGAGAAGGAAGCTACTGGTGGGCAAGCCGGTACCAGCTCTAGAATCGAGAACTATTTGGGATTTCCTCAGGGATTATCCGGGGCTGATCTCGCAAGACGAGCGACAACTCAGGCCTTGCGCTTCGGTGTGGAACTATTACGTCCCCAGGAAGCGGTCAAAGTTCGAATTGATGATCCTTATCGGTACCTTAAAATGGCTGACGGCAGTGAGATCAGCGGAAGAGCGATATTGATTGCAACTGGGGTTCATGTCCGCCGCCTAGAAGCACCGGGTGTTGACAAACTAACTGGAGCTGGTATTTATTATGGTGCTGCTCTCACCGAAGCAGCTTATTACCGGGATCAGGATGTGTATGTGGTAGGTGGAGCCAATTCAGCTGGTCAGGGTGCGATGTTCTTTTCCCGGTATGCACGCAAAGTGACTATGTTAGTCCGGAGCAGCAACCTTGAAGCCGGGATGTCCCAATACCTTGTTGACCAGATTGCGAACACCTCAAACATTGACATCTTGCTGAGGACTGAAGTCATAGAAGCACTTGGAGAGAATCGTCTTGAAAGGATTAAAATATCGAATTTAGATAGTAAAGAAAGTGAGACGTTTTCTGCTGCGGCGATGTTTATTTTCATTGGTGCGGTCCCACCCACTGACTTAGTCTCCGGACTGGTGGAAAGAGATCGAGCCGGATTTATTGTTACCGGATCAGATCTAATGGTGGATGGAAAACATCCCAAAGGATGGAAGCCAAAGCGAGATCCATTCCTTTTAGAAACCAGTGTTCCTGGTGTTTTCGCTGCTGGTGATGTTCGCCATCACTCGATGAAGCGGGTTGCTTCCGCAGTTGGCGAAGGGGCAGTAGCTGTAGCATTAGTACATCAATATTTGAAGACGGTATAAAAATATGTACGATTTTCTAAAAAAAGTTCCCCTATTTGCAAGTATGCCTGATCATGATCTCGAAACCCTATGTGAGATGGTGACTGAAGTACATCTCAATGCCGGTGAACAATTATTTGCCGAGGGTAGTCCTGGAGACAAAGCCTATATAATTGAGAGCGGCGAAATTGAAATCCTTAAAGCATCAGGTGGTAGAAGTGTATTGCTTGCGGTACGTAAATCTGGTGAAGTTATCGGGGAAATGTCCTTGTTGGAAGCTGCACCTCGCTTTGCTAGCGGAAGAGCAAGGAGCGAAAGTAAGTTATTAGCGATCAGCCATTCCCAGCTGGATGAATTACTAAACACAAGCCCGTCAGCCGCGCGATCACTTTTGTTTACGATTACTTCTCGCTTGAGGTCAACTGAGTTAATGCTACGCCAGAGTGAGAAAATGGCTCAGTTGGGAACTCTAACCGCTGGTATCGCTCATGAATTGAATAATCCTGCCGCAGCCGTTCAAAGGGGGACTTCGCAACTGAACTCAGCCATTGCAAAACTACAAGTGGCCCAGATAGGCTTGTCGAAACTCTCTCTCCCTCCTGAATGTTGGGATGAATTAAGCCAATTGAGTATACTAATACGTGATCGCGCTTCTAATCATATAGACATTGATACCCTGGAAAGATCCGATCGCGAGTATGAGATTGAAGAATGGCTAGCCGCCCACGATATTCCTGACGCCTGGGAATATGCGCCAACCTTGGTGGATTTAGGATTTGCTGAAAAGCAGTTGAGTGATCTAGCAAATATATTTTCCTCAGACCAGTTGGCAGAGGTTATCCCCTGGCTGGGAGCTAGTTTTGATACTTTTAGTCTGCTTGAAGAAATCAATCAAGGCTCTGAGAGAATCTCCGATATCGTCAAATCTTTGAAGTCCTATGTGTATTTGGATCAAGCACCTATCCAGTCTGTTGATATCCATGAAGGGTTAAATAATACGTTGGTCATGCTTCGGCATAAATTGAAAGAGGGGATAAACGTCAAACGGGAATATGCAGAGAGTCTACCTGATATACAGGCATATGGAAGTGAGCTAAACCAGGTATGGACGAATATTATCGACAATGCGATAGATGCAATGAACGGGAAAGGTGAGATAATCATCAAGACCCGCAAAGATGGGGAATGGGTGATCGTGGAATTGGAAGATAATGGTCCAGGCATTCCAGAAGACATCCAGGAAAAGATTTTCAGCCCATTCTTCACCACCAAGGCTGTCGGTAAGGGCACTGGTTTGGGTTTGAATATCAGTTATAAGATCATCGAAAAACACTCTGGTGATGTAAAAGTTTTTTCAAAACCAGGGAAAACGAGGTTTCAAGTGAGTTTACCTATTGATTTCCAACAAGTCCAGTTTGGAGATGCACCTTTATCAAATTCAACAAACAGTGACGATAAATTACGTAAAATTCTTGAATCAACCAAGACTATCGCGGTTGTTGGTATATCCGATAAACTAGACCAAGTCAATCACACAGTTCCAAAATATCTGCAATCCCAAGGATATAAGATTGTCCCCATCAACCCGTCTTTGAAGGAAGTTCTCGGCGAGAAGGCATATCCTGATCTGCTATCAGTCAAAGAGCCGATCGATGTCGTTGAAATCTTTCGCCGAGATGAAGCAGTCCCGGAGATAGTAGATCAAGCCATTGAAATCGGTGCGAAGGTAGTTTGGATGCAGGAAGGTGTCATCAATGAATTCGCTGCGGATTCAGCTCGCGAAGCTGGGTTGGATGTGGTTATGGACACTTGCATGCGCGCCACACACAAGAGGTTGATAGCAGAATAATTGTGTTTTGGTTGTTACTTCTTGCTCACTTTTTTGCAGACTACCCTCTCCAAACTAATTGGATAGTGGTGAATAAAAACCGATCAGGGGTGTTGTTTCTTCACGTTTTTATCCATTTTCTGGTCAGTTTGATTTTTGTCTTAATATATGCCCGTGAGGTATGGCCGTTTGTAATTCTATTAGCTATATTACATTTCTTGATTGACACGGGTAAAAAATACTTCAATAAGACCAGACCAAATTGGGTGGCGGCACCCTATTTTATTGACCAATCTATCCATCTCGTCTCATTAGTATTCATCGCGGTGTTGATGGGAAATTACTCGGGCATCCCGCCATTTGCACTTAAACCCCCATGGCTAATTGCTCTGATTGCATATCTAGTGGTAACTTATGTATGGTACATCAGTGAGAGGATCATTGCTTTTCATGAGCCAGATTATTTTCAGCAGGTAGTTGATCAAGAATGGGCACGGATGTTCGCCAGAGCAGTGTACCTAACTTTCTCTCTTATATTTTGGTTCAGCTATTCAAATACTTCTGTAGTAATGTTGAGTTTATTTATATTTCCCTACAAACTGCAAACATTCGGAATAAGAGCATTACTCACTGACATTGCTGTTGCATTAGCTGGGACAATTTTCATTCTTAGGATTGGTTAAATCAAGACAAGTCACAAAATCTTCTGTAGTTCACCCACCACAAGCCAAATTGATTGAAAAGTCTCCTCTTCTATAAGAAAAAAAACCTGGAGTAATTACCAGGTTTTTAATCATTGATGGCGGTCCCGACGGGGATCAAGACAGTAGAATGTAATATCCAAAATTCCGTTTTTAGCAAGTAATTATACCTAGACAGGCTTTTGACCACCATATCAAAACCCGGCTTTTTGATTCTCCTTGAGCTAACTGGATAGGTTGTGTCAAAGATGGCGGGAGAATTGATGATAAAAACTGACCTTTCATAATTGATTTGATGACCCAAGATATAGTTTTGTTGTGTAACATAATTCCTGCATTCAACGTTAAATTCTTATGAACTGAGCGATTAATATTCATCCACGCAAAAGATATTTGATTCTGAAAAAAAAATTGGTTTTCATATGAAAATATTGAATTTTGATAATCATGTTCTGATTAGAGATGGATTGGAATGGGAGCGCGGCAATATCCTTCGATGTGTTTCGAGATGGAAATCTCATTGAATCAAACCTGGTTGATGTTATTTTCAAAATCGTAAGCCAGCATGAGCGACCAAAGGTAAAACTTATACAATCAGATATTCGACAAAGGTATCTACTAAGACTTGAGCTCTGTGGACTCGTGAAAAAATGAATCGGGTGAGAATGTCCTCATGCACACTTTTTTAGAACCTCCTTTCCGCAGCTTGATGATCTACAAAAAATTATGTCACTTGATATATTAATCATAGTAATCATTACATCGTTCATTCAATCTATTTTTGGGGTTGGGGTTTTGCTATTTGGCACCCCTTTGTTATTGCTACTTGGCTATAATTTTATTAATGCGATTATTGTTTTGCTTCCGATATCTATTACGATAAATCTCTTTCAGATTGCCAAAGATTATAAAAGTTTAGATTTGGACTTTTACAAAAAAATTCTTGTATATACAATACCTTTCGTAATTGTTTTTCTGTTTCTTGTCACTAAGATGCAAATTAATATTGGCTTAATTGTGGGAGTATTCTTGCTGACTGTAGCTTTAAAAGATTACTCTCTCACTTTGAATAAATTTATAAAGTTTGCAACCAGACACGAAAAAGCATATTTCAGTATTATGGGTATCATTCACGGTCTAACTAATCTGGGGGGATCATTGCTTACAGCCATCGTGCATAGTAAGGAATATGAAAAGCGAATAACCCGGGTAACAGTGGCTATATCTTATGCGACTTTTGCGGCTTTCCAGATACTGACATTGTTAATTTCGGGATTAATTGTCAATATTAAATTGATAGGAGTTGGTATCTATATGGTTGTCGGTGTTACGATATTTTTACTTACAGAAAAATTGGTATACAAGGAAATAAATAACGAAAATTATTCAAAATTTTTCGCTGTGTTTTTGTTTGTTTCTGGTGTGTTATTGTGTGTGAAATCTATTTAGCCACTTATATCAGCTGACCAGTGTAGGTGCTGACCCCAAAAAGTTGGACATGAAGCAATGTGACAAGTTGACCTCCTCAGGAACATCGACTAAGATCAAAATTAGCAGAGGAGGTCCGAAATGGCCAAGCGCTATCCACCTAAACTCAAGTTTCAAATCGTCCTGGAAGTCATGAAAAGGGATAAATCGGTCCTCCAAATTGCCAAAGCCTATGGAGTTCATCCCAAATCCGTCAACAAATGGAGATAAGATTTCCTTGAAAACGGTCCGGATGTATTCGACCAAGGTGGAAATGTGGCGGAATACGAGCGTCGGTTCGCAGAGTTGGAGTAGCTTCTGGGCAAGAAAGAAGTTGAATCGCACTTTTAAATAACTTCTTAGGCCGGGTGAAATGACCACCGAGCAGAAGGTAGACCTGGTGAATGATACCTGTGAAGAATACGGGCTTATGCCGGGTTTGGAGGCGGTAGAATTGCCCAAATCCAGCTGGTATTACCATCGGAAAGAAAAAGTAAGCTACGCAGAAAAGTATTCCCATCTGCACCCCACCCTTGAAGAGTTTGCTCGACAGCATCCGGAGTATGGCTACCGGCGCACGACGGAGGAGATCAGAAACAACTATGGCTATGTCATCAATGATAAAGTCGTCCAGCGTTTGTGGGACTTAGCCTTTCTGAGGAACACTCGAGCACCCCGCCATTTGCACTTAAACCTCTATGGCTAATTGCTCTGATCGCATATCTAGTTGTAACTTATCGGATTGGTTAAATCAAGACAAGTCACAAAATCTTCTGTAGTTCACCCACCACAAGCCATATTGATTGAAAAGGTTCCTCTTCAATAAGAAAAAAAACCTGGAGTAATTACCAGGTTTTTAATCATTGATGGCGGTCCCGACGGGATTTGAACCCGCGATCTCGGCCTTGACAGGGCCGCATGTTAGGCCACTACACCACGGGACCAAGCGCTGAAAAGTTTACCATACGCCCATACGAGCGTCAAGTAAAACGGTTTTGTGATATACTCGCATCCGCTATCAGAATACCCATGTAGGTATTTGTCTCATCGAGGGAGTTAAAACATGGAAATCACTACAACTCAATATAAACGTTGTGATGTCGTAAAATCCATTGGCAGAATCGATAGCTACACAGCGCCTGACCTTGATGAAGTTTTAACATCTCTTACTAAGAATGGGAAATATCACATTGTCTTAGATTTAGAAGAAGTAGATTTCATGTCTAGTAAAGGTTGGTGGGTATTGATA
>SDBU01002083.1_pt1 | contig 27249 bp, 30 predicted proteins | sample 2277071 | NCBI WGS metagenome assembly SDBU01 (sample SAMN10397929, study PRJNA504765) | marine sediment metagenome | isolation source: marine sediment core GS08_GC12, 126 cmbsf | place: Arctic Ocean: Gakkel Ridge, Loki's castle | collected 2008 | reverse complement strand
TTCCGCAATCAATACAAGCCTTGAACTTAGAGGAAATCTATTAAGCACTATTCCGCAATCAATACAGACCTTGAAAAATAAAGAAAATCCTTGTACAATCATAATGTGATCCAATGCTTTAAAGGAATTCTTTTTGTTCAATCGTATAAATTTAAAAGCAAGGTATCTTTTATGAAAGATGCTCTGAGCTTTTTATGTAATTATGTAAAAGAAATTACGACAAAAGTGATAAGAGGAGCTATTTATTTTTTTACCTGTTCATATTCTCTAGAGACTGCCATCCCTGGAGCTAGAGCAATGACAACGTATTCTGTGATTAAAAGCTAATAAAATAGATGAGATGTCAAGAGTTTAGAGACAAGATTTTATCAGCAAAGAAGACATTATTAAAGCAATTAAAAAATCATCTGTTAGATCAGATAGATGAGGCTATTACAGCTACATTTTGCTCTAAAGAAAAGCCGAATATATAAAAATACACTAATAACTAAAACGGATTTTTATCCAAAATAGCTTCGATTCTTTTAACGTTATCTATCATGGTAGCCAACAACAATAGTCTTCTTCTTCACTAAATCTTGTATTCAAATCCTCGTCAGAACCGGCGTGTATTTTATCAAATATATAGTAAAAACAACCATAAATTGCACCAAAAGCGATACTACTAGCCGCTACAGTTTTTAATTCAGAATAATCTGAGGAGCCTTTTATCGCCATTATTATAGAGGCAACAGTCATAGTCACACAGGTAAACGCACAAGCTCCAACCATGGTTTTTAATAATATATCTTTAGCGATTTTATTAATTTGACTTTGATAAATCGGACAACCTGATAGAACTTGAACTCGGCTATCTGTTTGAGATCTATTAATTATTAAATTACTTGATGCAACTCTCATATAACCTCCTAAAAAATTAATATTTCCCAATTATCTTATAAAAAATTGAAATTTTCTAGCTAATAAAAAATAGACAATAAAGACTTATTAAAAGTTATCAATGATTATAATCTTTGTAACCTTAGCAAATGGTCTAAATTTTGGGGACCATTATAACCTATAGCATATCTGGTATGTGTTATTGGTTAAAAAGAAATAACTTTTCTTATAAGAAACTATCGCTTGTTCCAGGCAAAGCAAATAAAGAGATACAAGAAGCTTGGATCTCTGAATATTTTAAGATGAAACAAAACTTAAAAGATGATGAGACAATTTGCTTCGTTGATGGTGTTCATCCAACTCATAATACTCAACTCTCATATGGGGGGATCAAAAAAGGCGTTCGCAAGGAAATCCCTTCTAATACAGGAAGGCAAAGACTAAATATTTCCGGAGCGGTGGATCTTTGGAGGGAAAGTTGCATTTTCAAGAAGATGAGATGCTAAATGCAAAGGCCACAATAAGCTTTTTAGAGAAGGTCGAAAAGTCTTACCCTACAAAGAGAAAAATACACATGTTTTTTGATAATGCGAAATATTACAAAAACAAAGCTGTTAAAAGTTATCTCAAAAGCTCTAAAATACAAGCTCATTTTTTACCACCATATAGTCCCAATTTAAATCCCATAGAAAGACTTTGGAAATGGATGAAAGAAAGAACTCTTTATAATACCTATTATCAAGAATTTGAAGACTTTAAACATGCTGTTTTTGGTTTTTTGCAAAGCATTTCAAGCTTGGATCCAAAATCGGTGACAAGAGCTTTACAAAGCAATATTTAATACAAGACTAAAGGTTTTCTCTATTTGCATTACAGCTAAATAATATTCTTACCAATTTGGTACGGTACTAAAATTAGTACTTCCGCATTGAGGGCATTGAGATGTAAAAACCCCTCCTTCCCACTCATAATGACAGTCATTACAAACATTTTTAAATAATTTTTTAGCATGAACACTAGATCCTATCAAATACTGTCCATTAAAACCTTGCACCCTAGGAGGCAAGACTAATGTTTTTCCATTAGTTAAATTTAATAAAGAACCTAAATTAGTTTCATAAATTTGATTTTCATCTAGATATAACTTGCCATCCTCATATTTTTCTATCGCATAAGGCGCATAAACAACGATTTGCTGAGTTGCATCTAAATGCTCTATAAGAAGATTTTGCTCAATTTCTTTTTGAACGTTTTGGCTAAAAAGTGATATACTTAAAATTAAAAAAAACGCACAGAAACTAAATGAAATTTTATAGTACATATAAACTCCTATTTGGAAAAGGAAATAACATAATACCATTGGAAATATTTTTTTCAATATTTTTTTCAATATTTTTTTTAACAAGTTGTTCCAAGCCATATGGTCATGATAAAAAAGAAAAAAAAAATCAAAGCTCTGAAATTTTAATATCCAAAGAAGAAAAGATTTGGATGAATAAATTTTTTCATGATTTTTTTTTAGATAGCTCAGCCATATATACTCTTTATGGAACAAAGCCTCTTTCGTCGAAAGAAATTATTTATGCTACCAGAAAAGATTGGGAACATGCGGTTCAACCTTATTTAAAATCAGCAGAAATAGAAGAGAAAGAAAGAGCGGATGCAGCAATAAAACAATATTGTGATGATTATGATCTTCATATAAATTGGGAAAAATGGGTTTCTTTTATCAATAATTATCCTAAATCACCTTTTTTATTCACTAAGCGTCAAACAAAAACCAAGGAAATCGCTTTTGGATATATCCTGAATATTCAAGAGATGATAACGACTCTTTTAAAAAACTATGATGTATTTAAGAAAGAGCTCGGATATGATTTTGATCCTATTTCCGTTACTATGGATTTTAAAAATATTGATTCGTCTTTTTGGAATCAAGTGTTCTCAAATCATCTACTTATGGGTATTACCTATGGATACGGTCTTAAAAATTCTTATTTCTTTTCTATGGATATGAAGAAAAAAATCGAATCTAAAGAAATTCATTCTTTCTTTGCTAGTATAAAAGAGAAAGAGGAACAAGAACAACCATCTTTATCACATTTACTTTTACCTAAGTTTAGATCTTATAGATTGTCTTTTAACGATGATCCTATTTTAGAAAAATATAAATTAGAACGGAAAAAAATCCAGAAAGAATTAAATGAAAAAAAATTCTTGCAAAAAACTCTAAATCAATTAACCGGGATTTCAAATTAAACGAAAAAAAACTTACTAAATACTAAGTATGAGAAAAACTCTGCCTGGATGAAAGAAGTAATAGGGCCTAAAGAAGATCCTTAAATTCCTGATAATATAACTAGTGTTCTAGATTTAGAATATGGAAAAGTTTCAAGAAAGTAAAAAAGTTGAAAGAAATTACGAAAAGAAAATAAATCGACAAATTCTTTTGCAGCTTGTTTCAATATGTTTATGCCTATCTTTAATTGAAAAGGGCTTTTTTGCATGCATATTCTAAAAGAAAACAAGATCCATACTTTCTTTTATTTAATAGATTTAGATCTTCAATGTTAGGATCTCTTTTAGAATAAGTTGGTTCTTCTAAAAAAATTAGGCTATTTTGAGTTATTAGATTTAGAGTTTCCAATAAAGATAAAAGCGAGTTGATATAAGTTGGATTTTCCTTATATATTATAAAAGGAGGATCTATCGTGATAATATCAAAAGAGCCTTCTAAGGTTTTTATAGCCTGCATTGCATCTTTTTGAACTATTTTTGTTTGATCTTCAACTCCTAGAGCTTTGATATTTTTTTTAATTATTTGACAAGACTTAAAATTTTTATCGATAAAAGTAGCTTTTCTTGCTCCTCTAGATAGCGCTTCTAAACCAAGCGCTCCAGATCCTGAGAAAATATCTAAAAAACTAGCGTTTTCAATAAAATTTTGAGAGATATTAAAAATTGAACCTCTAACTAAAGAAGTAGCGGGCCTTATATCTTTTGTGGTAAGTAGCTTTTTTCCTTTGAATTTGCCGGCTATTATTTTTAAGCTCATCTAAAAGCGGGCTCTATTTCAAATGGTTCTAGATGATGATTTGCTTCTTTTAAGTGATTTGGGTTATTGTCTGCTAAAAACTCTTCATAGCATTTTGATGCTTTTTTCACAGCTAACTCTTTTTGAAGAATTTTTCCACCTTGTTTTGCTTGATCAAAACAGATGTGTTTTTTTAAGTTGAAAAAGTTATCTTTTCCTTTTCCTTGAACAAATATTGTAAAATCTGTGAGCTTATCAGTTGTTCCAAGTATTACATATGGTTCATTCATATATAAATTAGGGGATTGATCAGAGAGAGGGTATAGTTTTATATTAGCTGATTTTTCTAAGCAGATTGCGTTAGATACGATATCTTTTGCGATTGGATAGCTAATTGATTTAAGTAATTTTTGAAGCTTTCTTTTTATGCCTCTATTTGTTGAAGAAGGGAGCAGCTTGCCTTTATTAAAAAAACTAAAAAGCTCTAAGATTGATAAGTTTTTATCACTCTCTAGACCAATTGTATATAAAGATAGATTTCCACCATTTAATCTGGTCCAATCATTAAAAATTCTATAGTTCTTAAATTTGTTTAACCCATCACCATTTGAAAGAAGTATTGCAATATTGACTTCATCATTTTTTACATTTGAATTTAAAATTTTGAAAAGAGGGATAGAAAAATTTGTAGAAGAAAAAAAGCTGCCGATATTTTGTTTTCTTAAAAAGGATTTGGCTCTAGATAAAGATACATTCTCATCAGGACTTAGGTTTTGAGTTGATAAAACATCTAGTTTTGTATCGAAAGCTAAGATATTAAAACTATCATCTTTTCCTAAAGAAGAAAGACTCGACGTTATTGCGTGGCGTGTAGAGGTGAGTCTATCTTTTTGGATAGAGTTAGATCTATCTACTAAAAAGAACACATTCTGTTTTAATCTTTTTAACTTCATTGAGTGTTTAGGAATGAGTGTGATTGCAAAAATAAAGCCTTTTTCATCTAAATTCGGAGCAAAAGAGACATCGATATCAAAAAAATCTTTATAGGAGAGTGTTGTTAAATCGGAGAGCTCAGGCATATGCATTAAGGAGAAATTATATGGAAAGAGCTTGATTTTTTTTTGTTTAAGTTTGGTTAAAGCATCTAAATTGTTTTCTTCACTCTCTAAAAAACTTGCAAATTGAAATTCTGATTTATCTATTTCATTTAAAGGATAGTTAAAGCAAGTTTTTAATTTTGTATCTTTTTCTGTCTCTGGCATGGAAGATAAAAGATTATCGGTTTCATTTTTTATTTCATCTTCACTTTTATAAGAAGCCATTGCTTGAAAAGATATAGCAATTATTGAGTTTTCATTATCAATAGTCGGTAAGATATTTTTGCTTTCAACTAGTTTATAAAGCTCATTTTTAGGTGATGTAGAGGAAAAGGGAAAGCCTTTGGATAAAAGAGAATCTTTTTTTAGGTTAAATTCATTTTTTAGAAAAGTAGTTGATTCATTTGTTGGAAGTTGAGTTTTTTTGCTTTTGATTTGAGATAAAATATTTTTTTGTTTCTTTTGCAAAACAATATTTATAATTTGATTTACATTTTTTTTACTCCTATAGGCATCTGTTTTATTAGAAAACATGATGTTATTAGAAGCGAGATAAGATTTAATCTCTAAATGATTAATAGAAGCAATAGCTACCACATGGATAGCTATTGAAATAAAAACAGAAATTTTTAAAAAGAGATTGTTTTTATTTTTCTTCAAAAGGATATTCCTCTATTAATTTTAGGTGTTCATTAACCCTATCTTCTAAATACTTTGTGCAAATAAGTTCATTTTCTTGCAAACGAGTTAACTGAAGCCTTGCTTTATCAATTCTTTTTTGATCATTTTCTAAGAATCCTAAATAAATATTTTTTTCAGCTGCAACTTCTAGCATGTATGCACTATATATTTTTTCTTTATCTTTAAGGACCTCTCTCATAGCTTGATAGTCCTGTGAGATAACATCCTCAGTAGAGGTAAAATTTTCTTTTAGTCTTCCTAATAAAAAGAGTCTTTTTTCATAGCATTCATTGTTTTCCATATAACAAACAACATCTACATAATCAAGTGCAGCTTCTAAATGTGTCGGTTCATTTTCAAATATTTTTTGAAAACTAACTGTTTTTAAAGTGCTTATGATTTTTTCAAGTTCTTTATTAGAAACTACAAAATCTTCTTTTGCAACATTTGAGAGCCATAATCTAGACAAGTGTAATAAAGATTGAGATTTAAATCTATTCTCTTTTTTGAAAATTTGGATAAATTCCTCATATAAACTAATTGCTTTTTCTTTCAAATTTTGTTTTTCATAGATTTTTGCAAGTTCAAAAATTGCTTGTTCAGGCGCTTTGAAAGGATTTTCAGGATAAAAACGGTAGTTGTGAATAAGCTTTTCTAAAAGAGAAGCTGCATCGTCTAAATTATCTTGAAGGGTATATAAATAGGCGAGTTTAATAGAGAACTCTTCAACATTTTCTGTATCTTCGCTATTTAAGAGCTCCGTATAAATAATAGAAGCATTTTTTGAATAAGCAACCATTTTTTTATTTGCAAAAAGAGTGTTCTTGTAATATTCAGATATATAGCTACTAACTTTATTAGATAAAAAATCACTTAGCCATATCAGATTATTTTTATTTATCTTGCTTTTAGCAATTGAGAAAGCATTAAAAAGATTAAATGCAGCTTTTTCTAACTGCTCATCATCTATAACATCATCTTTTTTTGCGAGTTCTAAATGGCTGTTGAATAGGTTAATATAAGTTATAAATTTATGTTTTGAATCGTTAGATAGATCTAAAGACACATTTGCGAAGCGGATAAACTCATCTAGATCATTTGTTGTATTTCTTATACAAAATCCAATTAGTAGGTTTATTTCGGATAAGTTATCGTTTGAAAAATAAGATTTTTTATCTTCTTCTAGTAAAGTTTGTAAAATAGTTAAGCTATCTTCAAAATTTTCTAAATCAAAATGAGTTTTAGCCAAAGTGAAATTAAACTCTGAAATCTCATCTTTTTCAAAGAGCTCTTCAGTTTCTAAAAGACTTTCAATTTCATTTACTAAAGTTTGTCTAATTAGTACTAATTTACTTTCAGATGTTTCATTTTGTAGATCTTTTATAGAGGCATTAACAATATATTGAAGCGATGTTTTTATAAGATCTTTATTTTCTGAAATTGTAATAAGTTCTTTGAATGTATCTTTACTCTTTTTTGTGTTGTTTGTTAAAAAAAGTAAATTAGCATATTCAAATAAAAAATTTTCCAAATATTTTGCTTCATCAAAATCTTGTGAAATTATATTTTCAAAAATTTTAAGGGACTCATCATATTTTTCATTATTTTTATTGAGCATTGCTTTTGCAAATAAACTCTCAAAAAGTTTTTCATCATTTGGATAATTTAAAACGAATTCATCAAATGATCTATTGAAAACATCAAAATCATTTAAATGAAAAGCACTTTGCATCAGCATGATATGTGATAGTTTAGTCTCTTGGGATTCTAGATCAAAGCTCAATGCTTTTTCTAAATGAAATAATGAATTTTCATAATCTTTTTGTTTGAAAAAAGAGCGTCCAATAAAAAAATAAGCTAAAGATTTTTTATCTTTTTCGATTAAATTTAAAAGAGTATCTTTTTCTAAAGATATATCTGAAAAACGTTTCATTTCATATAAAAGTAAGAGTTTATTATACGCTGCATCTTTGGATTTTAAAGACGTGCCTTTTGTTATTTCATTAAAAGTTTGGAGCGCTCTTTCTTTATCAAAATGAGCTTGCAGGAGTGCAGCGCTAAAAAGATATTCATCTTTTTTTGTAGGATCGCTATTTGCGAGGTGCATATAACAATCACTAGCTTTTTCAAAATCATTTAAAGTTTTATGAATTTGAGATAGATATTCTCTTGCTTGATTTTCAAATTTTGTATCTACTAAAGCTTCAAAGCCATCTTTTGATTCTACTATAAGAGCATTTATCTCATTTTGATCTTCAATCTCTAGAGATCTGTTATATAGAGATATTGCTCTTAAGTATGTAATTTTATCTTTTAGCTCACCATCGACTCTAGTAATGTAGTAGTCGCACTCATCTATAAGTCTTAAATGCCATTTTAAATGATATAAAGAAGCTAGGAGATTTACTCCAATTTTATCTTTTACATCTTCATCTTTAATATTTTCAAAAGCAGCGACAGCTTTTGAATAGCTTTTTTCATTCATATGAATGTTTCCTAAAATAGCATATAAAGAGTCTATCATATCGCTTTTAGGATGCTCAGATATGTAGTTTTCTATTTGATATTTGGCTATTTCAAACTCCTCATCTTGCCAAAACTCTGCAATTCTTCTTAAGAAAAGAGCTTCTTCTTGGGTTTGAGGATTAAATAAAGGATTTTCATCTGCATACCCAAAAGAAAGCATACAAACAAATAACAATAAAATTTTTGTGAAAAAATCTTTCATAGTCTTCTTTCCGTTTTTGACTTAATTATACTTTTAAGAAGAGAATAATAAAAGATAATGTATTTTTTGATTAACTAAATTTTTTTTATAGATTTTCTTGAAGGAGTTCAAAGTTTTTGTAAACCCCATATAGATCTAAAAGTTTATCAGTATCTTTGAAGGCTCTCATTTTTAATTCTTCATAGACTCTAAGCCCTTTGGAATTTGATTTAGTTTCAAAATATAGACAGCCGAGCTTAAATAAAATATTGTTGTCTTTAGGGCAGAGCTTATAGACAATTTCATATTCTTTTAGCTCATCAATTTTTAAACCAAGCCTATTATAACTTTTAGCAAGCTGCAAGTGAATCCAAGGATCGTTTGGGGCATAATCATTTAATATTTTAAATTCTTCAATAGCTATTTTTATGCAAGATAGATATTTTTGCTCTAAATGATCTTTTTGATTTTTTGAAAAAAATATTTTAACTTTAGCTTCTTTATATAATGAAAAAAGAGATGTATAGATATTTGTGAGAGATGTATGCACTTCTAAATCTGTTGGAGAGATTTTTAGCTGGTTTAGATGTTCTAAAATAGCTGCAATTAAAAGAGATTCTTTAAATTTAAAAACATCTTCTTTTATTAAAAAGGAGTCAAGTTTTTTAAAAATTTTAAAAAAAATCTTTGGAAATTTCAATAACTTATGTTCATTTTCACTTAGATTATCCGTGAGCTTTAAAGCGGCTAAAGCTATTGTTAAATGATGCTCGGCAGAACCGATTGGAATCGATAAAGCTCTCTTACATACTTTGATAAAATGATCTTTTAGATTAATTAACTGCTCTGTTTTTTTAGATTGAAAATAAAAAAGTAAAACAAGGTAAGTAAAGCTTGTTAAAAACATACTAGCTAATAAAAGAGCTAAGAAAACAGATGAGCTAAAAACTGAAAATAAAAGAGTAAATAAAATTGCTTCAACTAAAAAAAGAGAAAAAAAACTGATATTAAAAATAAAAAAAGATTTTATAATTTTTTTTAATTTCTTAGTGGTCAGATTATAATTTTTAGTTGCCTTTTTTTGAAAAAAAACTTGATTGAATCTATAAACTTCACTATCTAAGTGAATGTTCACTTTTGCTCCTTAATTTAGACTTATATATTTATGCTTGCAAAAAGTAGATATTTTGAAAAGATAAAATCTTATGCATTTAATTTTTTTTTAAAAAAATGTTCAAATTTATTTGTTCAAATTTATTTGTTTAAATTTATTTTCCCGTATCGACCATGTAATTTATCACTCTTTGAGAAACGCCAGCTTCTTGAAGTCTATTGATTTGCGCTTGGGATAAGTTATATGTGGTTCTTGTCTCTTGGATATATCTTATAATCGTATCATCGCTAACTCCACCTTGAGATAACTTGATTATATCATTGATAGTTAAAGGCTCTTTTCTATCCATTCTTTCAACGGTTCTAGGAGATGTTTTTTCCATGATCTTTCTATCTTGCTCATCTAAAGCAGCGCCAACAAGAGCACCTGATGCAGCTCCAGCTCCTGCTCCGATAGCAGCTCCAGCGCCTCCACCAAGAGCAGCTCCAACGCCTGCTCCAACACCCGCACCAACAACAGCTCCTGTAGCGGTTTTGCTCTCACAGCCAACTAGGATTATTCCGATTAAGCATAAGATGAGATATATTTTTTTCATGTTTTTTCCCCTCCAAAACTTATAAAAGGTCATAATATTTTACCTAAAATTATATATTACTTTAAGAATAATCAATAATACTAATTAATTAAAATGTCCAGTGTAAAATTATATGGTTTCTTTGTATCGATACCCGATTCCTCTTACCGTTTCTATGAGGGAGTGAGAGCCTAATTTTTTTCTGAGTGACGCTATATGAACATCTATGTTTCTATCAACAATAAATGCATCATCATTATTGATATCATCTAAAAGTTGAGATCTAGATAAAACTTGATTTTTATGACTCAAGAGTCTTTTTAATATACCGAATTCAGACAAAGTTAGAGGAATCTCTTTTTGTCCTTTTCTTAAGATATATTTATCTACTTCTAAAGTAAAATCTGAAAAAGCTATATTTTTTAATGTTTTTGAGCTCTCTTTTTTTCTTCGAAGAATTGCTTTTATTTTTGAAAATAAAATTTTTACAGAAAATGGTTTAGTAATATAATCGTCAGCACCAAGCTCTAAGCCTAAAACGATATCTAGCTCTTCATTTTTTTCTGAAAGAATAATCAAAGGAATTCTTTTTAGCTCAGATGAATTTTTTATTTTTCTTACAATGTCAAAACCATTTTGTCCCGGCAGCCAAATATCTAAAATAACTAAATCTGGTTTTTCCCTTTCAATAGCTCTAAATCCATTGATGCCATCTACTTCAACATGAAGTTGATAGTCCAGATTTTCTGCTTGCAATTTTATAAGCGCTGCTGAATTTTCTTCATCTTCTATTAACAATATACGTTTTTTTTGACTCATATGCTCCTCAAAGCTATTACACCACCGGTATATATTAGAATAAATTGGAAGTTTTTAAAAAAAAAGAAAAAAATTAAGAAATTTTTAAATTTTTAAAAATAATAAATAATTTAAGCAGCAATTTTTTCTTTTGTAGCTACTATTTTTACTTTTTCAGTGGTTTCATCATCTGCTTTTTTACTATTTTTTGATATTAATTTTTTGTATTTAAGATATTCTTTTGTTTTTAGAGCAGTATTGATATCCAATACCTTTTTTATCATTGCAGGAGGTATGTTTCTATATCTTGGTGTAATATTTACTGCTATATTTGAGAAAAGTCCAGCTGCCATCAAATAGTCATATAAATTTACATTTATTAAATTCGCTATATTTAAAAATGGAACAACCATTAAAGGAATATTTATAACTAAGAATTTAATGATCTCAGCTATTGTTTTGGCTTTCGTCTCTTTTTTTATAGTAGCGAAAAGATCGATTAGGTTTTTTTCATTGGCTTTTGAGTCTTTTTTATATTTATCAAGATCTTCTAGAGTTTTTATTAGAGTCTCTTTTGTTACAATAGATCCAAATCTCTCAATTTTTGACTCTGTTCCGTTTTTAATCTCTTCAAAAAGCATTATTTTTCTTATATCTTTTAATATTTCAGCTTCTGCTCTTTCTTTTGCTACTTCTAGTTTTTCTTTTAGTTGCTTGAAAATTTCAGCTTGCTCTTTTTCAAAGTTTTTGTAGTTTTTTTCAATCCACTCTATAATCTCTTCTTTTGACATTTTATCTATTTTAGCTTTGAGACTTTTTATTTCATCTGTGTTTAAAGATAGTTTGTTTTTTAAAAAGTTAAAAATAGCTTCAGCGTTTGTTACATCGATCTTTTTGATCTCTTTGTATTGATCATAAGATTTTTTAAGATTATAAGCGTTTACAGTTACCATTAGACCTCCGAAAATAGCCATTACAGCGATAGTTATTGGAGAGTTTATCAATCCAATAGCTGTTAAAAGACCCATTGTTATAACTGCACAAGAGCATAATATGTTAAGCGTAGAGATTATCATCTCTTTGTTATCTTTAATTTTTCTATTATTTATCATGCTTACGATAGATTCGCCTAATTGGTACACGCCAGATGCAATAAGTAGAGCTCCTGTTGGATATGCTAAACAACCTTGTAGGGTTGCAAACCATGGAGCATGGATCATTGTAAGAGTCATTAAAATGAACAGAGCAGTATTTATAATATCGTTTAAGTTACTCTCTAAAAAAAGATTACTTTTTAAAAGTTGAATAGCATTTAAATAATCTTTTGCTTTTTGATTTTTTTTAGCAGCGATTTTTAAGGCTGCATATAATGAAAAAGTAGATAAACCAACACCAATGAGGGGAATAGCAATGGAAGTTGGTATACCTGGAATAGCAAGTTTAGTAAGATACGCTATACCAAAGTGAGGTAAAATTGCGCCAACTCCAATAATTCCAGCAAGTAAACCGATAGTTAAAGCAGTGAGTAATAGTTTTACATAAGTTTTATTAGCATTTGGTTTGGCTTTAAGTTGCTCAATGTTATGTAGAGCTGTTTTATCGGATATAGAATTTGTTCTATAAGCATCTTGAATATCAAAAATCTTGCTTGCTGCTGTTTCTGTTATTTCAGTGGTTCTTTTCTCATAGGTTTTAGTTGTTGGTATTTTAAAATAACTAAGAAAAATTCTTTTAAGAGAATTAAGTAACTTTGGACTTTTTGTCTGCAAGTTCAAATCATCATTTATAGATTTGATTTTAAATTCTTTATTCTTTGGAAAATTTTTGCTTTCTTCTTCAAAAGCTTCTTCTAGATCTTTTTTTAAAGACATAATTGAGCTTTCAGATAAATTTGCATCATCTGAAATTTTACCATCTTTAACCAAAGCAATTTTATCTATTGCTAAAGTAGTTATCTTGCCATTTACATCCAAAGAGCATTTTAAGCTAAAGTTTGGATCTATAGCACTATTAATAGCTCTAATAGAAGTATCGGCAATTGGCATAGATACTGATTTTATATCACTAGCGCTCATTGTTATTATTTCCTATTAATTCAGTATTATATATTTATTATATTGTTAATATAGTTATTATATAGTAAAAAACTGTTTTAGTCAATATAATTAATATTGAAATAGCTGTATTAAAATATTTAGTTTATGAATAAACGCCTTTAAACGTAAGGCCTTAGGATATATCTAGTTAAAGAAGGTAGTTTAAAATTATATTTATACTTTTTTTTCTTGCAAGAGTGTAAAGAAATATTTTAAAATACATATAAATTATTTTTATTTTATCTGTAAAAAACTAAAAAAACCGAAAAATTTCATGTTTTTCGGTTTAATATTTGGTAGTGTGTTTTTAAGCATTAAAAATCAAGTCTTGCAGTGATATTTAGGCCATGAAAATATAAATTGCTTTTATCTATTGCAGATCCACTAATAGTTGAACTCAAATAATTTTGATCCCAAATATATTGCAGTTCATATGCTGCAAAGACATCAAAATACCAGTTATTATTTCCAAAATATGAACCCCAATTTAGTCCTAAAAGCAGTTCAGCAAATGGAGCTATATTATGTATGCTATTTGCTTTTGCTGTTATTTTACCGCCAAGGGAAGAATTAATAGATGAATTTAAGTTTGATAATTTTTGATATAATAAAGATCCAGCAGCTTTACCTAAGATACTAAAATCACAGCCAAGTAGCCACTTTGAATAGATTCCAGCTCTAGGCCCTATTAGCCAAGAATCTGATGTTACAACAGTTGTAAGGCTGTCAGATGAATTAACTTCAGTAAATGTAAAAGATTGATCTAACCATCCACCTTTTAGACCAAAAAATGGATTAAAAATCAGTTTTGTTCCTCTATATTCATATCTAGATAGTTCTAGATCTAATAGATCATATTTTATTTTCCATCTAGATGTAAGAGTATCAGGTAAAACACCAACAGATCCATGCCATTGACTAAGAAAGGACAATGCCCAAGAAGGTCTGTCTTTTGAGAATTTAATAGTTGGATGAAATCTAGTATACTCTACATAAGCTGTCCAATTGTCATAATTGAAGTTATAGCCAATCCCTGCTTTGAATCCTGCTTTATAATCAGATGTCATATCGACTCTTTCAAATCTTGTAGCTCCAGAATCTGTATTAGCAAAGCTACCGAGTCTCAATCCTTGTTCTAAAGCTTCCCAATATATAAATGAGCCTGTTACAAATGCATCCCAAGATCCACAAACATTTACTCTTGCACTTTGATTATAAGCAGAGATAGTTGGGCAAGGAGGTATGTCACAACCGCAAGGAGGGCATTCACAATCATCCTTTGGGGGGCAATTGTTTTGATTTGCTAATAGATTTGTAGTAGTTAAAATAGCTAAAGTTATTGCTAAAAAAAATTTTGTTTTCATATATATCCTCTTATTGTTTTAGTTAAAAATCAAATCTTGCACCTACATTTAAACCATGTAGAGTTAGTTGCTCTGAATCTATATTAGCATTTGCTGAAAGAATTCTTTCTTTAACTATCATGTTTTGATTCCATAAAACTTGCACTTCATATCCTGCAAAGATATCAAAATGCCAATGATTCTTATCAAAATAAGATCCCCAATTGAAACCTAGTAGTAATTCAACAATAGGTGAAACCACATAGTCATTATCAATTTTCATATTTTGAAAAGAGGCGCTCATATTATGGAATTTTTGATAATTCAAACTTGCAGCTGCTTTACCATTAAGAGAAAATCCTTTTCCAAATAGCCATTTGGTATAAAAACCAATTCTAGGCCCGATAAGATATGAATCAGATTTAACTGTATTAGAAAGATTAGATGATGTAAACACAGCTGTAAAAGTAAACGATTGATCTATAAAACCTCCTTTTAACCCCCAAAATGGGCTAAAAATAAGCTTTTGTCCTCGATATTCTGAGCGAGAGAGTTCTAAATCTAGAATATCTAACTCTATTTTTAAATTTGATCGATATTCATTTGCTAGATCATTAGAGCTAAGCCAGAAATATACTTGAGTTGTAGCCCAAGAAGGTCTTGTTTTGGAAAAACTATTTCTAGAATGATAGCGGGTGTATTCTACATAAGTTGTCCAATCATCATATTTAAAGTTGTATCCAATCCCTACTTTAAAACCAGGATCAAATTCATAATCAATATTAACAGCTTGTTGTCTTGTCGGAGTAGAACTATCGTTTCTTAATAAAACAAGATAATGTCCCTGTTCTAAAGCTTCCCAATATATAAATGAGCCTGTTACAAAAGCATCTTTAGCTCCACAAACATTAACTCTAGCGCTTTGATTATAAGCAGATGTCTCAGGTGGTTTTGGAATACCACACAAACATGGTGTTGGTGGACATTTAGGTTTAGACTTATAATTTTCATGTCTAGCGCTTGCAGTAGACATAGCTAAAATAACTATAGAAATTAAAGAAAAATATTTTAGAGTTTTCAAATGGTTTCTCTTACTTTGGAATCTTAAGTTTTTGTCCTACAACGATTAAATCATTTTCTAAAGCATTTAGATGCTTTATTGAATCTACAGTTACGTTATTAATTTTAGCAATTTTTTCGAGAGAGTCTTTAGCTTTCACTTTATAAATTAAATAGTTTGAACTATTAGACTTTATCGTTTTTACAATATCTTCTAATGTGGTCTTTACTTTAGCAATATCTTCTAATCTAGCGTTTTGTTTTAAAATGATCTTTTCAAGTTCATTTATTTTGTCTTTATGTTGAGTGAGCGCTAAAGTTGTTTCATTTGCATGGTTTGATAAATTTGAAAAATTGGAGTTTAAACTATGTGATTTGGTTTCAAATAGAGTAATTTTATTTTCCATTTCACTAAAGAGTTTTGTAAGATTTTCAATTTTTAATTGGAGCTTTTCTAAATGTTGCTGTTTTAAATTTTGAGTTGCATCTTCTTGATGTTTAACTTTGCCATCTACTATTTGCATCTCTGTATGAAAACAGTTAATGTCGTGCCTTAAATCATCTAGATTTGTTTGGAGTTCATGCAGAGTTAGCTCGAGCTGGTGTTTTTCTTCTTTAGGAGAAGATTTCATAGGAGAGCATGCGCTTAAATATATTGCTAAAAAAGCAATTGATAATATTTTTGTTTTTTTCATAAATTATTGTTGTTTTTCAAATATTTTAAATTCACCACGTCTATTTAATTGCCAATCTTGCGCAGAATGGCCGAATGCTATTGGCTTTTCTCTTCCGTATGATACTGTGTAAATTCTGTTAAAATCGATGCCGTGTTTGATTAAAAGAACTCTTAAATGATTAGCTCTTCTAGTTCCAAGCGCCATATTATATGCGGCAGATGCTCTTTCATCGCAATGTGCTTCAATATTTAAATAGACATTTGAATTTTTTTGCAGATAATTTGCAATTTTTTGAATGATGATTAAATCTTCTTTATCTCTTAAAACATGATCGTCTGTTTGAAAATGTACCTTTCTGAAAATAGATGCTAAATGCGAAGGCGTTTTAAAATTATCAAAACCAGGAATTTTACCTTCTCCAAAATTTTCTTTGGGTTGTGCAAAATTCTTATCTGATGAGGAAAAGCCACCTTTTAAATCTTTTTCATTTAATGGAATAAAATCTTCATCATCTGGTCCTTTAAAGTCTTCTTCATTTTGTACCCAGTATGAATTTGAATCTTTACCCCAAAGAGAATTTATTCCCTTTTTTAGGTATCTGCTGGCTGTTTTTACATTTTCCCAGGTATCTGAAGATCTTTCACAACTTGTTAAAACAAGTAGTGTAAAAATAAAAAATAAAGTAAATATTTTTTTCATAAATTGCCCTTTAAGTTTTCCCTTTATTGATTTTTAGGGTTCAAATGAAGGAAATCTTTTTTTTCCTTCATTTTTTGTAATTTTTACAGCTTCTTTTTGGTTTATATTTATTAAATATAATTCCGTTTCAGTTATATCTTCAGTGTTGAATACAATGTGTAGATTATCATTTGCCCAAAAAGGATTTTCTTTGTTATTAGCTCCATAAGTTAATTGCCACTCTTCATCTTTTTCAAAGTCATATATACATATTTGCCTGATGTTATTAATTTTAGCACTAAAAGCTAATTTTTTACCATCTTTCGACCAAGAAGGTGTTACATTTTCTCTGTTCTTTTTAGTAATTAAATGTGCAACGGGTCTTTTTCTTGTATAAGCATTATCTGAAATAGCAATCACATATATTCTAACACCACCATCTTTATCAGATACAAACGCAAGCTTTTGTCCGTCTGGTGAAAATGTTGGAGAAGCTTGTGTAGATCTTGGATAAGAAAAAAGCTGAAGTGGTTTTCCAATTGGTTGAAAGTTATCATCGAAATGTTGCAAAAATAGATCAGGTCCTCCTGCTGCATCACTTATAAAGGCTAATTTGTCACCATTTTTTGAAATAGCAGGAAGTAGTTGATTACCTCTTAAATTTATGATTGGCTTGCTCTCTTTTGAATTTGTAATTGAGCTTTTATGAATTTTTGGAGGACCATTTAAATATGAGATATAAAGGTATTCATTTTTGCTATTTGGAATAAAAATTGGATGAACTAAATAACTATTTTGATCGGTTAATTTTTTTGCATTCTCACCATCGATATCTGCTATCCAGATCTCAGATTGCCATTTAAATTTTTTGTCGAGTTCATTTTTTGATCTAACCGAATATAAGATTTTTGATGTGAAAATACCTTTTTGTCCAAATAAGATCTCTTGAATATTATCACAAAGTGAGTGAAGTTTTTGTCTGTCGATATTTAAATTGCCTGTGAGTTCTAATTCAAATGTTTTTAAGATATTATTACCCACGTTATATACAAAAGTTTTTAAAGTCTTTTTCATTACTTGAGATTTAACAACGATCGCAATTCTTTTATTGCTCCAAAAAGATGAATCAAATGCTACGTCTGTATCGAAATGTGATACTTTAAAATCATTTTGATACTCAGTTTTTAAAACCTTTGTAAAACCGCTATTATTTAAATCAAATTTCAAAACACTCGCTAAACTCTCTAAATAAGAATTTTCAAAATCAGCGCCCTCATTAAAAATTTTTGATAGATACAAAGGCTTTATCGAGTTTTTTGTAGATAAAGATACCTCTATTTCTGTGCTTGCAAAAATAGAGCTAATAAAAAATGAGATTGTAAAGATAAGTAAAATATATAATTTTTTGAAGCTAATCATTTTTAAAAATCACAATTAGTTTTTGCTTTTCTTGAAACACTTTTTCCATATTTTTAAATAATAGCTCAGATAAGCTATTTTTTAAATAACTTTGATTTATTTCGCTTTTTGAGTCCAAAATCAAAACATCTGTTATTTTTCCTTCTGGATGTATAATAAACGAAACCTTTACTTCTCCATATTCAGGAAGATTTAGATTGTTTTGTAGCTCTTTTACTAAAATTTGTTGAAATTTAGAAAAATTATCAAAAGATACATTTTCAATTTGCTTATCAAGGCTCAAAGTTTTTATTTTTTTAGGTATGGTAAGCTCTGATTTGATTATGATCTCTTTTTTCTCATCTAAGTTATTTATTTGTTTTTCTAGTTTATCTAAAAGAGATAAGTACTTTTTTTTATCAATTGGAACAGCTTTTTTTACAGGCGGTTTTTTTTGAATGGGAGTTTTTTGTACTTGAGCGGGTCTTGTAGGAGCTTTCTTTATTGGAGCTCTTTTTATAAAGGTTTGTTTTGGTATAGGTTTTATCTCTGGCTTTAATATAATATTATTTACTATTAAACTTTGTTTTTTTTGTTTTTTAAAAGATCTAAATGGAATTACTAAACATAAAATAACTATCATGTGAAAAATTACAACTCTATAGATTGTCTTTTTATTGATCTTAAATAGATTTTTATTTTCTTTCATAAATCTTAAAAAATTTTAATCAGGCTGCAAAACAACATCTAGCTTATCAAAGCCAGTGAGCTCTACTAGATTTTTAATGGATTGATAAGAGCCAAAAGTAGCTTTTTTATCATGATATAATTGCGGGATTTGATTGGGATTTAATCTTTTTTTTTCTTTTAAGAGATCTTTTAGCTCTAATAGAGTCACTAATCTATTATTTATCAATATAGAATTATCTTCTTTCACTTTTAAAACTATTGAAGTTTGTTCAATGTTCTTATCACTTTTAGTAGAACCTTCTGCCAAATTTATATGATCTACTTCTAAAAGAGGAGCTATTAAAATAAATGAAATTAATACAACAAATACAACATCGATAAGAGGGGTTAAATTAATTAAATTTTCATCGAGCTCACTAGAATTTTGTAAAAACTTTTTTTTTCTCATATATTATTTCACATCAACATTTCTATATTGAATCTCTAAAGTTGTAATAAGTCCATGTGAAAAATGCAGCATATCGTTTCTAAAATTTTTTATCCAATTCTTCAAATAGTTATATGCTATGAGTGCTGGAATCGCAACCATCAGCCCAACAACTGTTGTAGAGAGTGCCATAGAAAGACCAGATAATATACTAGTGTTATTATTCAATAAAGACTGGGTTTGAAGGGTATTGAAAGTGATTAAAATGCCCCAAACAGTTCCCAAAAGCCCTAAAAATGGCCCTAAAGTTACAACTGTTGGAAGTATAAATAGATTTTTCTCTAAAAGTTTTGTCTGTTTTAAAATTTCAACATCTAGATGCGAATCTATAAGTTCAATATCTTTACTCGACATATATACATTTTTTTTCTCATTAATAAAAAAGCGATTTTTATTTAAGATCTCTAAAGTTTTATCTTTCAAGGATTTGTAAATATTTAAATAGGGGTATGTGGAATTTGAGTTAATATTTATAGATAAAATATTTTCGTTGTTTGTCTGAACCTTTTTTTCAAAACGTGAATTTAATAATTTTAGTTTTTTTGCTAAATATAGTTTATGCAGAAGTATTACCCAAGAAGTTATCGATAATATAAATAGAGAAAAAAAGATAAATTTACCAAAAAGATCCGCTTGAAAATAAGCATTTAATATCGGAGACATTGCAATCATAATAAAATCTCATTTTTTTCTATATCTTGACATACTTTGAGATTTGTATAAAAGAAATTGTAACAAAAAAAAGATAATTTTTTTTAAACTCTAAAAATGATTCTTAGATCTTTTATTACATTTTTTTTTACTTGGAATTTGAAAAAGGCATTGACAATTTCGTCATAGCATGCGAAAAATTCATTATAAAAAAGAGACAGAAAAATGGAATTTTTTGACTCACATGCTCATTTAACAGGTGAGGGTGACTTTGAGAATCTAGATGAAATTATAAAAAGAGCTAAAGATGCTAATGTTACAAAAATTATGAATATCTGCACTGATTTAGGATCTTTAGATAGAGGTTTAGAATTATCTAAAAAATATGATTTCGTTTTTACAGCTGCATCTACAACTCCTCATGGGGCTGATAATGATAAAGATATCTTTTTTGAAGATGTTAAAAAATCGGTAGCAAACAAACAATTAATAGCTGTAGGGGAGACGGGTTTAGATTATTTTTACGGCTTAGACAAAAAAGAGTTTCAAAAGTTATTTTTTAAAAACTATTTAAAACTTGCAAAAGAAAATGATTTGCCGCTTATCATTCATGCAAGAGATGCTTTTGAAGATATTTTTAGAGTAGCAGATGAAATTGAACATAGTAGGGCTGTTTTACATTGTTTTACGGGAATTGAAAAGGAAGCTAAAAAAGTACTAGATAGAGGCTGGCTCATATCTTTTAGTGGCATTGTAACTTTTAAAAACTCCCAATATCTGAGAGAGATAGTGAAAACTATTCCAATAGAAAGTATTTTAATAGAAACAGATTCTCCACTTCTTGCTCCTCAATCTAAAAGAGGGAAGAAAAATGAACCTGCAAATATAGTGGAAACAGCTCAAGTTATCGCAGATATTAAAAATAAAAGTTTAGATGAAATTGCAAAAATAACTTTTGATAATGCTAACAAATTTTTCTTTTCTTGATCCTTTAAAAAATTTAATATTACAAGTTACTTAAATTAATAGCTTTTATAATGAAATATAGTTAAAATATCAGCATTAAGAAAACAAAAAACTTAAGGTTTAAAATAAAATGGTTTCAAGATTAGTAAGTCTTCCTATTCTTCCAGCTCAATTTATTGGAACTAGATTTGGAAAATATGTCTCTGAATCATTTACTAAAGAGGCAGTAGAAAATTCAAGAAATTATCTAACAAACAATCTGAATTATGAAGAAGTTACAATTCCCACTAAAGATAGAGTAAAATTAAATGGAATGCTTTTTAAAAAACAAATTGAAAATGATAATAGATCTAGAATTTCTAAGTTTTTCTTAAAACTTTTTAATATAAATGAAATTTTTCAAAAATCAAAAGTTTGGATAAATTTTAATGGAAATGGAATGTGTTATGAATTTTTAGATCCAAAACAAATCAAAAAAATTCAAAAATTAGGTTTTGACTTTTTAGCTTTTAATTATAGATCAGTTGTAAAAAGTGAAGGCAAACCCTCTCAAAAAGGCCTGATAGAAGATGGAAAAGCAATTATAAAGTATGCAAACACACTCGGTTATGATGACTTATATATACATGGACACTCTTTGGGAGGAGCCATTTCAACTAAAGCTGTAGCTCAGCTAAAAGATGAAAGCCCAATCATTTATAAAAAAGTTAAGCTAATTGTAGATAGAACTTTTTCATCTATAAAAGCAGTTTTAAAAACATTTAATATTTTTCGACTTATTAAATGGATCGTTATCAAAATATTAAATTTTTCAAATTGGAATATCAAAGTTAAGAAGGATTGGGAAAAAATAGATATTGAAAAATGTCTTTTTTATGCACCTAATGATGAAATGATTAAAGAAAAAAGCGCATTATTTAGAAAAGTTAAAAATACAACTGATAAAAATAAGCTTGTTGAATTAGAAAATTATGAACATCGTAATAATCTAACTATAGATGATATGAAAAAAGCTATTTCAATTGTAGGTTAAATTAAATATCTTCTTTTTTCTTATGTAACTGCATTTAAAAAAAGCCATAGCAAACAAACTGCTTTTAATTTAATATTTTTTATAAAAAATATAAATGAAATGCAAGATAGAGCAATACCAGCTGCTTTTTTCTTTAGAAGAGTTCAATCTTTAACAGGATTTTTTTTAGTTCTGTTTTTGCTTGAACATCTCTTCACTAATTCAACAGCTGCTTTATTTTTAGATGAAGGATCTTTCTTTGTAAAATCTGTTAGCATTTTTCAATCTATCCCATATCTAAATGTTGTTGAAATTGTTTTGATCGGACTTCCCATATTGCTTCATGCATTTTTAGGTGTTAGATATCTAATAACAGGGGATCTTAACTCTTTTAAAACAGATGGAAGAAAGCCAGCACTATATAAATTCAAAAGAAACAAAGCATATTCTTGGCAGAGAATAACATCATATATTTTAGCAATAGGACTTGTATTTCATATTGTTCAAATGAGATTTTTAGATAAGCCAAAAAAGGTTATGTTAAATAACTCAACCTTTTATTTTGTGAAAATTAAAAAAGACGATAAGTTAGAAAAACTCTCTAAAAAAATGGATATTACTATTTATTCAAAAGACGAAATTTCAACTTTAGGTGAAAAATTTCAAAATATTAAAATTAAAGATAGTGAAGTTTTAGCTTTTTCTAAAAATAGCGGCGCCGCTTTTTTATTAGAAGTTAGAAATACTTTTAAAAATCCTTTTATGGTGGGGATATATTCTATTTTTGTTTTAGCAGCATGTTTTCATGCAATGAATGGGTTTTGGACTTTTTTAATGACTTGGGGATTTATCATAACAAATAGATCTCAAAGAATTTCTTTGAGCATCTGTTTTTGGATTATGCTTTTTATAATGTCTCTTGGGTTTGTATCTATTTGGTCGAGTTATTTGTATTAAAGGAATTTTTTATTATGGAAGAGAAAAAAGTTATTGTTATAGGTGGGGGGCTAGCTGGTCTTTCTGCAGCAATGAGCCTCGCTAAACAAAATATTTTTGTTTATTTGGTATCGCTTCTTCCTGCTAGACGATCACATTCTGTTTGCGCTCAAGGAGGAATTAACGCAGCTATTTCAAATGAGCAAGGTGATTCTCCAATTCTGCATGCTTATGAAACAATAAAAGGTGGAGATTTTCTAGCAGATCAACCTCCGACTTTAGAGATGTGTTTAAATGCACCATCGATCATAAAAATGTTAGATCAAATAGGTTGTTTATTTAATAGGGATGAAAATGGAGATATAGATTTTAGAGGATTTGGAGGAACGCTATTTAAAAGAACTGCATATGTGAATTCTTCAACTGGTCAGCAGCTTGTATATTCATTAGACGAACAAGTCAGAAGATTAGAAGAAAAAAACAAAATTAAAAGATTAGAAAATCACGAATTTATAAAACTTTTAAAAGATAAAAATAATAAAGCCAAAGGCGCAATTTTTCAAAATTTACATGATCTAAATATTTTTGCTATAAAAGCTGATGCTGTTGTAGTAGCAACAGGTGGCTTGGGGCTCATTTTTGGAAAATCCACAAACTCATATGCATGTACAGGTGCTGCAAATAGTATTCTATTTACTCAAGGTATGAAACTTGCAAACCCTGAATTTATTCAAATCCATCCAACTGCAATTTTAGGAGAAGATAAGCTAAGACTTATATCAGAGGCAACAAGAGCAGAAGGAGCTAGAATTTGGGTATATGGAGATGATACAAAAGAGATAGAATTTCCAGATGGCTCTAAAAAAAAATGTGGAAAAGCAAATGAAAAGTGGTATTTTTTAGAAGAGATGTATCCAGAATATAAAAATTTAGTTCCAAGAGATATCGCAGCTAGAGAAATTTTAAAAGTATGTGAACTAGGCCTTGGGATCGATAAAAAAGATCAAGTTTATTTAGATGCAACTCAGCTATCTGATGAAGCTTTGAAAAAAATTGAAGCTCCTTTAGAAACCTATAAAAAATTTACAGGCGAAGATCCCAAAAAATCTCCAATGAAAATTTTTGTTTCTGTTCACTATACAATGGGGGGTGGATGGGCAGACTGGCCAGCTACAGACGATATTGATAGAGAAAAAAGATTTAGACAAATGACCAATATCGATGGGCTTTTCAATATCGGTGAGAGTGATTATTTATATCACGGCGCTAATAGACTAGGAGCTAATGCTCTTTTAGCATGTATTTATAGTGGTCTAGTCGCAGCAAAAGAAATTCCAAGATTTTTAGATAAAAATTCAAAAGATTTAGAAAATAATGATGATTTGAATATAGAAAAAGAAATTGAAACTCTAGAAAAAGAAAAAAATAGCCTCTTGAATCAAAAAGGCGATGAAAACGTTTTTCTTTTGCATCAAGAGATGGCAAATCTCATGCTAAAAAACGTGACAGTTAAAAGAAATAATAAAGATCTAAAAGAAACTTTTCAGAAATTAAAAGAAATTGAATCTCGTATTAAAAATATTGAGTTATCTGATAAGTCTCATATTTTAAATCAAACCTATATTTTTGCAAGAGAGTTTCCTTATATGCTAAAATATGCAATGGCTATCACTAAAGGAGCAATAAATAGAGATGAATCAAGAGGATCTCACTTTAAAAAAGATTTTCCTAAAAGAGATGACAAAAATTATTTAAAAACTACTATCGCAACGTACAATGAAAAAACAAAAAATATTGAAATCTCTTATAGAGATGTAGATACAAGACATTTTGATTTGGCAGATAGAACATATCAAAAAGATCAAAAAATACCAGATATTAAAAACTATAAAAATTATGAAAAAGTTTTATGAAATATTTTCTAAAAGTTTATAGAGGCATAAAAGAGAACCAGTTCTTTGAAGAATTTGAGCTAGAATTTATCGAAGGCTCTAATGTTATCTCAGCTCTTTTAGAGATACAAAAAAATCCTGTAAATAAAAAAGGAGAAAAAGTATCTCCCATTAGTTTTGAGATGAGCTGTTTGGAAGAGATTTGCGGCGCTTGCTCTATGCTTATTAACGGCTATCCTCGCCAAGCTTGTACTGCGCTCATAAAACCTCTAATCGAAAAAACAAAAACTATAGTTTTAGCCCCACTTTCTAAATTTCATCTAATTAGAGATCTAGTAGTAGATAGATCAAAAATGTTTGAGCAGTTAAAAAAAGTTAGAGCTTGGATTGAAGTAGAAGAAATAGACTCAGAACAATTTGGAGTGAAAATAGATCCTAGCGTTAGAGACGCTCTATATGTTTTATCTAAATGTATGACTTGTGGATGCTGCTTAGAAGCGTGTCCTCAATATAACGATCATTCAAATTTTATCGGACCTCAAGCTATATCTCAAATAAATCTTTTTAACAAACATCCTCTTGGAAAAAATGTAAAAGATGAAAGATTCTCTAATCTTGTAAAAGATGGGGGAGTATCTGATTGTGGAAATGCTCAAAATTGCAAAAGAGTATGCCTAAAAGATATCGATCTTACAGAAGCTATAGCAAATGCTTCAAAAGATACAACAAAGTATTTGTTTAAAAGTCTTTTTTCGAGAAAAAAATCTAAAGAAAAAACTTAAGCATCAGGTCTTTACAATTTCTTTTTAAATTTAAAAAAAATACCTGTCAAAGCTAAATAGAAATGTCACATTTAGACCTTCTTAGTTGTTTCATATTAAGTTTTCCAATTTATAAAAAAAGAGAAAAGAGAACTCCCCCTAGGGGGAGCGCCGACCATTTTTTTTATCTCCATGGATGATTTCTCCTAGGAGTCCTTTTTATTGTAGGCCAGAAAACCTCAAGCTCTTTTACATCTAAAGTTTTTGTAGGGCCTGCTACCTTTTCTCTCCATTTATGATATTTTAATTTTTTCCCATTTTGTAAAATCATTTTGATCTCACCTTTAGATTCATATATGTGAATTTTTTTTCCATAAAGTCTATTTGATAAATTTGCTTTTTGTATTGAAAAGAAAGATCTTTAGATAAAACTCTATCTTCGTTCAGCATAAAAAGGTCTTCAAGTTTATGTACCGAAAGAAGTTGTCGATGTGTGTTTTCTTTTTCAGCAGGCACTACAGCAAACCTTTTATTATATTTTAATTTACTCTTCTAAGTACTCATTAGCTTCTTCTATAGCGCTTATATCTCTTTCTCGAAGCTCTTTTATTAATCTATCTTGTAAAACTTTATTGGCCCTTTCTACTCTACCTATAATGGTCCCCAAAATTTAGACCATTTGCTAAGGTTACAAAGATTATAATCATTGATAACTTCTAATAAGTCTTTATTGTCTATTTTTTATTAGCTTCAAAATTTCAATTTTTTATACAATAATTGGGAAATATTAATTTTTTAGGAGGTTATATGAAAGTTGCATCAAGTAATTCAAGAATTAATGGATCTCAAACAGATAGCCGAGTTCAAGTGCTATCGGGTTGTCCGATTTATCAAAGTCAAATTACGAAAATCGCTAAAGATATATTATTAAAAACCATAGCTGGAGCTTGTGCATTTACCTGTGTGACTATGACTGTTGCCTCTATAGTAACGACGATAAAAGGATCCTCAGATTATTCTGGATTAAAAACTGTAGCGGCTAGTAGTGCCGTTTTTGGTGCGATTTATGGTTGTTTTTACTATATATTTGCTAAAATACACGCCGGTTCTGACATTACAAATGTAGATGAAGAAGAAGACTTTTGTTGTTGGCTACCATGATAGATAACGTTAAAAGAATCGAAGCTATTCTGGATGAAAATCTGTTTTAGTTATTGGAGCATTTTTATAAATTCGGCTTTTCCTTATCAAAAAGTTCTTTAGAGCAAAATATAGATATAATAGCATTACCTATCTGATTTAATAGATAATTTTTAACTGCTTTAATAAATGTCTTCTTTATTTGCTGATAAAATCTTGTCTCTAAACTCTTGGCGCATCTCATCTATTTTATTAGCTTTTAACCACAAAATATGCTGTCATTGCTCTAGCTCCAGGGCTGGCAGCTTCTAGAAAATATGAACAGGTAAAAAAATAAATAGCTCTTTTCATCACTTTTATCGTAACTTCTTTTACATAATTATGTAAAGAGCTCAAAGCATCTTTCATAAAAGATACTTTGCTTTTAATTTTATACGATTGAACAAAAAGAATTCCTTTAAAGCATTAGATCACATTATAATTGTACAAGGATTTTCTTTATTTTTCAAGGTCTGTATTGATTGCGGAATAGTGCTTAATAGATTTCCTCTAAGTTCAAGGCTTGTATTGATTGCGGAA
>SDBU01002082.1_pt1 | contig 27253 bp, 23 predicted proteins | sample 2277071 | NCBI WGS metagenome assembly SDBU01 (sample SAMN10397929, study PRJNA504765) | marine sediment metagenome | isolation source: marine sediment core GS08_GC12, 126 cmbsf | place: Arctic Ocean: Gakkel Ridge, Loki's castle | collected 2008 | reverse complement strand
ATAAATAAATCATTAAACTGAGGCGTGAAATAATGTGGTGATATAAGTTCTGTATGTTTCATACTACAAAGTTAATACTTATGGGTACACGGTAGCTGCGGCAGGCAGGCGCCTTTGGCGGGCAAACAGAGAGTTTTTAGAGGTTCCCATAAAGCAATGTATAAAGAGCAAAAAAAAATAGGTATATGTGTTTAGATCGCACAAATTCAACAATTAAATCTAACTTTGTAAATTGGTGTGATTGTTTTATAGTTTTCATAAACGATTGGTAGTTGCGGTAAGAAGATGATTGTCAGAAATAAATTTCAAATTTCGAATATCAAATGATAAATGATAAAGTTAAGTATGATTTACAGGAACGATTGATAGATTTTGCAATAGGTATCATTCTTCTTGTTGAGTCTCTTCCCAACACTAAGTCTGCAAATCACATTGGAGGGCAGGTTCTTCGCTTGGGGACATCTCCTGCATTCAATTATGGGGAAGCACAAAGTGCAGAATCAAGACGTGATTTCATTCATAAAATGAAGGTCTGCCTTAAAGAATTGCGGGAAACTCAGGTTGGTCTAAAAATGATTCATCGTTTAAAAATTGCGAAATCTCAACAAGAAGTTGAGCGTTTGCTTAAAGAATGTGGTGAATTAGTTTCCATCTTTGTAAAATCGATTGAAACAGCAGAACGAAATAGGACGGTTGTAAAGCAAAAATAACTTTAACATTTTTCATTTAACATTCGACATTTATTATTTAAAATACAGGGGTAATATTCAATACCCTACTGAAGAGAATGGTGTTAATCAAACCAACACGCTATAAATCAATTATTTAAACGTGATACCTAAACGCATATACCTATAAAAATAATTAAAAGTTTTCCGCCGGAAATTGAACTTCTGATAGCTTGCGGGCATGTAAAGCCTGATAAAGAGAAAAAACAGGCAATTATTGATCTGTCCGGTAAACAATCAGACCTGCCTGATCGCCTGTCCCGATACCATCGGGAGCAGACAGGCTGGCAGGTGCTGACAGAGACTGCCCGCGTGCATGGCATGCAGTCATTATTATATCGGCAGTTAAAGAATATTTGTCCTGATATGGTTCCGTCTTCGATATTAACACAATTGCAGGATAATTATGAAAAGAATACAAAAAAGAATTTATGGCTGAGTTTTCAATTATGGCAAATCGTTCAGGCATTTTCAAAAGAGGATATAACTGTATTGGTTTTTAAAGGGCCGGTATTATCCGCACAAGCATATGATGATATTTCTTTAAGGTTTTTTAATGACCTGGACTTATTGGTTCACAAAAAAGCTTATTACAAAGCGAAAGGTGTTTTAAACAAATTGGGTTATATCCTTAATCCCGATCAAACTAATTCTCAAGAGAAATTAATGCTTCGTTTTAGTATAAGTAATACTTTTATTCATCCTGAACATAATGTGCAGGTAGAATTGCATTGGGATTTATTTTCCAATTATTATTATTTTCCTGTTCCCTTAAAACAATTCTGGCAGGATGTTCAGGATGTTTCTGTTAACCGGTTTAAATTCCCTTCTTTCTCCAATGAAAAATTGTTATTATTTCTTTGTTTTCATGGCTCCAAGCATTACTGGAGCAGGCTGGAATGGGTATGCAGTATTCATAATTTTATCGAAAACAATAAGATTGAATGGGAACAACTGGAAAGATCAGTTAAAAAATATAACAGTAAAAAGCTGCTGTATCTGGGTTTATTACTTGCTCATGAGCTTTTTGAAACTACTTTACCTGAAAGGATTAAAAAAGCAATAGGTGCTGTAAAAAGTGCAGCGGACAAAGTATCCGCCAGCTGGCGGAACCGGTCGTTTGCGGAAAAAAGGCCTGCATTAAGTTCATGGGATTATTTTTATTTCAACTGGAAATTACGTGATGGCTGGATACATAAGAGCAGGTACATTATTTCGTGGATGTTTCTGCCCACAATCCTGGACCGGGAGTTTATTAAACTGCCTTTTCGGTTATCCTTTTTGTATTTTTTTGTACATCCAATCCGAATATTGGTGAGACTAATACCGTCAGGCAGATATCGGAATCTATAGTTTATACCAAATTGTTTCGAAAAAATAATTTAGTAAACTTTGATAAATTATTGCTTATATATTCTGAAAAGTATTGGCAAATATTATTAATAAATTGTAACTTTGACAATAATCATAAAATCATTATACATATGAAAAAAATAAGAATAACAATAACCACTGCATTTTGGTCATTATTGATAAGCATGTTTTGTTTTCAAAGTGCAAATGCACAAGTTGGGTGCTTTATAGATACTGCAAGCTATACAATAAGAGTAATTCAAATTTGGGGTGAAACAAATCATCTGATGCGGCAGACAGATACTACAGGTTATGGGGTGAAGTTTAGATTGAATGATTCTTTAACTATTTATGGGTTTGAGTTTTTTGCAACTGTACTATCTCTTCAGGATGATACCGTTCAGGTTGCTGCCAATTTATATACCAGTGATACCAATGGATTCCCTGATGTGCTGTTAGCCACTGATACGGTGAACATAGATACTGCGTCTGCTGTTTTTCCTGATGTTTATGGTGCAAGTAGGGTAGCCACTTTCCCGGCACCTGTTGCATTAGGCGACAGCTTTGTATTAATCATAGAAGCATTAGTTGATTCTACCATTCTAATTGATTTTACTGTTGATAATCCATTTGTGAATATAGCTACTCCAAGCTTTTTATATGCCGGTACCTGGGGAAACCTTTCTGATAGTATCCTTGTACCCAATACTCCTGATTTCAGGCCTATTGTTCAATATGATATTCAAGCTGGTTTTACAGTAGACAGTGTTCCGGTTAGTCTTGGAGATACTGTATATGCATGTACCAGCCAGGTTTTGTCATTCGGAAACATCTCTAACTCAATATTTTTTAATAATATGTTTATCAGAAGATTGATAGACGCGGGTGACCCGGTACGCTGGGAATGGGGGGATGGAACACCTTACGGCAATAACACAACCGGTCAAAATCATTCTTATGCACTTACCGGATTTTACAGAATGGTTATGATAGATACTGTAGAAGGATATACTTTTCCCGGCTTCTGCCTGGATTCCAATGAAGTGATTATACAAGTTGATTCTGTACCTCCAATTCCAAACTTTGGTTATGCTAATATTTCAGATACCACTTTTCTGGTGGCATTTTATGATTCCTCTATATTCAGCGGAACGTATGTCTGGTATTTTGGAGATGGTGACAGCGCTACCGGGGCAAATCCGGTACATCTTTATCCGGATACCGGCACTTATACAGTTAGGCAAAAGGTATATAACGGATGTGACACGAATTCATCGGTTAAGTTAATAACCGTTACATGTGATACACTGCCTACTGCAGCTTTTACTTATGGGTATTTGGGTAGTGGCAGTTTTCAGTTTACTAATGGTTCATCAAATGCAAAGAGCTATAGCTGGGATTTTGGAGATGCCAGCTTTTCTCCGGCGGTAAATCCCACTCATGGTTATTTGCCGGGGACATATGATGTTATATTAACTGCTGCTAATGATTGCGGATCTGTTCAGGATACTCAGACAATAAATTATACCGGTATAAATGAAAAAGACCTTATTCGTAATGCCATAAAAATATATCCTAATCCTAATGAAGGTAGTTTTGAAGTTTCTTTAAGCGTTCTGGTAGGGGAGGATAGTGAAATTACTATTAGTGATGTTTTAGGAAAGATTATTTATGAAAAACAAGTTAGTTTTAATAATTCAGATAAAGTGAAATTTGATTTATCCGGATATAACAGCGGGCTTTATTTCATTAATGTCGTTTCTTATAAAGGAAGCTTTTATCAGAAAATAGTTATTGAATAAAGCAAGTTACCGTTATCTTTTTTTATTCAGTTGTGATCATTGCCTGCTATTTAAATAGACTTCTAGCAATTGTGGAAAAAAAAGTTTGCAACAATCATAATCTCTTATTAAATTTGCACTACATATTTAAAAAATGTAAACAGCCATGAGAATTAAACTCCTAGTTAAGTTGCTAGTGATTGTGTTATGTATAAGTGTGATACAGCTTACCTATGCTCAACAAAAAGCACACCAAAATAGTCGAAATTTTAAAAAAATTAAATCTGCATTTTTAAAGGCTGAGAAAAAATCAGTTGCTTCGTTTACAGGCAATTATCAATCGGTAAAGCAGGAATCAGCAGGTTCGTATGAAAGTGCAAAAGCTCAAATATGTACAACAGATACTGCTTCTTACACAAGGCGTTTGGGAGAGTTATGGGGGCATAGAAACAATATTATGAGTAGTGGCGTACTTGGTTATGGCATGGGCTTTAAATTAAAACAGCCTGCCCAGATCTATGGATTCAGGTTTTATGCTGTATTAAAGCAAACGAAGTATAAAAAAGGTAAAAAAGCACCGGTTATAGCCAGTATATATACTTATCAGAATGGTATTACCGGAGTGTTACTGGCTAGTACTAACGTTCATATTGGTGGTAATATTGATAATAGTCCTATGAGGATGATAGCTGAGTTTTCCAGCCCTATAACAGTGTCAGATAGCTTCTACTTAACATTAGAGTCAATTAATACTTCTGAAATAGTGGTTGACTTCACTGTACTGGGTACGAGCCTGCTTCCGACCTGGGGAATTCTAAAGCTATCTACGGGGTGGTTTAAAATTGAAACAGCTTTAAGAAAAAGGGAAGAACCTAATTTTCATCCCATTATTGATTATAGTGTTACTGCTAATTTTGAGGTGAATGGTATTGCAGCAGATATGTTTGATACAGTATATGCCCAGGTAGGGCAAAATCTGAATTTTGTTAATACTTCTTCTCCTATCTTTTTTAATTACATGTTCAGTTACAGGTATATTCATCCGGGAGATATGACGGCGTGGGATTTTGGGGATGGTGGCCAAAGTAATAATGCCTTTGATGCGAACCATATATATAGTAATCCAGGTGTTTATGAGGTTGTTATGACTGATTATTTGGAAAGGTATTATAGTTTTTGTGTTGAAGCACAAACAATAACTGTTGTAGTAGATCCAGCGATTAACAAATCCGGTATTGCCAGTGCTTTTGAAAATATGGGTTATAACAAATCTAATAGTGAAATATTAGTATATCCCAATCCTAATAAAGGAAATTTTAACATTGCTTTAAGTAATCTTGTAAATGAGAGAGCTGAAATATTTATAACCGATATGTATGGGAAAGTCATAATAAAGAAAGAACTTAATCCTGGTATTTCGAAAAATCTACCATTAGATTTATCTCAACACAATAAAGGTATCTATTTTGTGAGTTTCATCTCAGAGGATGGTACCATATTATCAAAGAAAGTGTTGGTGCAGTGATATTTTTAATAATCATGCTATTTTAAGTGGGTTTTTAAGGCTATTGAATTACCAGCTTTTGCTTATAAATCTCATTTTCACTACTTCCTATAATTAAATAAACTCCCGGAGCTAATTTATTATAATTGTCCATGGCAATGACAACATGCCCGTTTTCCAATAGTGCTACTTTGGAAAAGACAATTTCTCCTATTAGATTATAGAGAACAACTAATATTTCATCTTCCAATAATGTATTTATATTAATAATTTCTCCATTAGATGGATTAGGATATATGTAGAACTTATTATTTCCATTATTATCCTGGTTGAATTCTACAGCTACCAGGGCAGGATAATACTTGAATTGTCCGTCAAAATCTACTTGTTTGAGACGGTAATAATTAGTACCTGTTTCAGGTTGGTAATCGACTAAAGAGTAATTTATGTCAGATGAACTGTTGCCTGCTCCCTGAACAGTTCCAATTGCTTTAAAATCTTGGCCATCATTACTCCTTTCAATTACGAAATAATCATTATTGGACTCGGAAGCAGTTATCCAGCTTAAATGGATTTGATTGTTTACAGTATATCCATTAAATGAGGTGATTTCAACCGGGACTACGGCGCAAGGTATAGTAATAATTGGTGTATAAGTTTCTTCTATTGTTGCAGGAGTATTTACAACAGCTCCGGAATCGATTATTGCCCCGGATAAAACAGTTGGTATCGGATTTTGCACGGGAGGATCTTCTATAGTACCATTACAGTTATTAAAACCAATGCTGTCTGTTTTGACAACGTAGATATCATTATCTCCCGCTCCATAAGTTTTTGTTTGGCCGGTTATTATATACCCGTTGTCACTGGTTTGCTGGATTGAATGTCCGATTTCATATTGCCAGCCACCATAAGTCTTTGCCCATTGGAATGTACCACTATCATCTGTTTTTATCAAAGCGACATCATATCCATTTCCTATACCGGTTACCCATCCTGTTATTACAAATCCACCATCTGTAGTTTGATCAAGATGAAAACCAAGATCTTGTGTACTTATTCCATATGTTTTCATCCATTGAAACCCACCGGCACTATCTGTTCTTAGTAAAAAAGCATCCCTGTTACCGGTACTCCATTTATGTGATACACCGGTTAATATAAATCCTTTATCAGGTGTTTCTTGAATATCATAGGCGATTTCAATTAAATTACTGCCATAAGCATTTGCCCAATTTAAGTTTCCCGATTTATCTGTACTTATTATATAAATATCTTCTTTACCTGAAGTGTAACTTTTTGTACATCCGGAAATGACATATGCATTATTTGTTTCGATAACAGAATATCCATAATCAGCAGCACTACCGCCAAATGTTCTGGACCATTGTAAATTCCCATTTTTGTCACATTTTAACAAGTAAACATCATAATTACCAGCTCCGTAACTCAGAGTAAACCCAGTAACAACAAATCCACTATCACTTGTTTCAATGACACTTAGGCCAAAATCATTTTCGATACCGCCGAAGGTTTTAGACCATTGCAGATTTCCATTAACGTCAGTTTTAATTAAATAAACGTCTTTATTTCCTGCACCAAAACTTTCAGTGAATCCTGCAATGATATATCCCCCATCACTTGTTAAATATAAAGACTCCCCTTTATCTCTAAGGTCTCCTCCATAAACTTTAAACCATTCAAAAGAACCAAACTTATCAAGTTTTAATAGAAAAACATCCCTGTTTCTATGTCCATAACTTGTTTCACCTGTTACAATATATCCGCTATCAGGAGTTTGTTTTATATCTTGCCCCCAATCTTCACCATTTTTGCCATAAGCAAATTCAAATGTTGTTTGTGAGTAGGATCTAATCGAAATGCATATTATTATTATTATTAATATGATTAAATATGCGTAAATCCTATATGATTTAGTTTTTCTTGTTTTCATAACATACCCCCTACTTAATATATACGAAAAACTGTAAAAAAGGTTACATAAATGTGTCAAAACATCATATAATTATAGGTATTTGAGTTATATGTTTAGACATTTTACTTCAATAGCTAAAGTGATTTTATTTGACATTTACATGACACTATTAAGCGCATTAATGTCGATTTTTGTTAAACAATAAAGCATTTTGTATCAATATAAGTCCATAGTAATTACGCATAAATCTGCTTCACTGGATACAGTAGGAAAATTTGTAATAAGTGATGCTGATATTGAACATACACTTAAAGAATTGCAACAAAAGCTGGAACTGGATGAGCTTCTATATCTGGCTACATGCAACAGGGTAGAGTTTTTCTTTGTAAATGATATCCGTATTGATAAAGATTTTCTTTACAAACTACTGAAATTACTTCAACCTGATTGTTCAGACAAGGAGATAAATATTTATTTATCAAAACTAATAACCTATGAAGGTAAACCGGCATTAGAACATTTATTTAAGGTAGCTTCCTCTCTGGATTCCATGATAGTAGGTGAAAGAGAGATATTAAGGCAGTTACGTACTGCTTATGAAAAATGTAGAGAATTAAATCTTACCGGAGACCTTTTAAGAATAGCAGTGGATGAGGCGATAAGAACCGCTAAACAAATATATACCGATACTAAAATAGGTGAAAAACAGGTTTCAGTGGTTTCACTGGCAGTTCAGCAATTATTAAATCTTAAATTAGATACAAATGCTAATATCTTAATGATTGGCGCAGGAGTAACCAATACACTTATGGCTAAATTGTTATTGAAGCATGGATTTAGCCGTTTTAGCTTATTTAACCGAAGTATTGAGAAAGCCAAAGTATTGGGAGATAAATTGAATACTGAAGCACAAAGACTTTCCGAATTAAAAAATCATAGAGAACGATTTGATATATTAATTACATGCACTGCTGCTTCTGCTCCAATTATTACTTCAGATATATACACTTCTTTGTTAAACAGGGATGATAGCAGAAAGGTAATTATAGACCTGGCTGTTCCGGCCGATGTGGAAGAAAGTGTTATAAAAAATAACAGTGTGGAATATGTGAGTGTGCCTGAACTTCAAAAGATAGCTGACAAAAATATGTTGTATAGAAAAAATGAATTAACCCAGTCTGATAAAATCATACAAGAACACCTATCTGATTTTGAGAAATTGTACAAGGAAAGGATGGTTGTAAATATAATGAGTGATGTCCCGAATAAGGTTAAAGCGGTTAAAGAAAAAGCTTTGAATCTGGTGTTTTCGAAAGATATACAAGATCTGGATGCTCATTCAAAAGAAGTCTTAGATAAAGTGATAGATTATATGGAAAAGAAATATGTCAGCATTCCAATGGTAATAGCTAAGGAAAAGTTGGTTGATAATATCCCTTAGCTCCTCAGAACCTATTTCATTTTTATCAATAACGAATTTCCAATAATTTTTTATATTGTTCTAATTCTCATTATCTTGTAAAACAATTAAATTTATTGGGTTATTAATGAGTTAGAGAGTTAGAATGTGAGAGAGTTAGAAAGTGAGAGAGTCTCACTTCCAAATTCATATCCTCACTTACCTTCACTCTCACCTTTTACTGTTAATTAGTAGAAAAACTTTAAACTCTGAAACATGAAACTAACAAACTAATTATGACTTATGATATAATAATAATTGGTAGTGGACCGGGGGGGTATGTGGCGGCTATTCGTGCTGCGCAATTAGGGATGAAAGTAGGAGTTGTTGAAAGGGCTGAACTGGGAGGAGTATGCCTGAATTGGGGTTGCATTCCGGCAAAAGCATTATTAAAGAGCGCTCAGGTTTTTAGCTTTATGAAATATGCAGGTGATTATGGTATTGACATTAATGATGCTAAACCTGATTTTCGTGCTATGATAAAGAGAAGCCGTGTGGCAGCTGAAAAAATGAGCAAGGGGATCCAGTTTCTTTTTAAGAAAAATAAGATTGATGTAATAGAAGGTACTGCTAAATTGAGCCCTGATAAAAAAGTAGAGGTCATTGATACTAACTTTAATAAAAAAGAATATTCTGCCAATCACATTTTGATAGCTACCGGAGCAAGATCAAAGGAATTACCCAGCCTCAAACAGGATGGGAAAAAAGTTATCGGTTATCGTGAAGCCCTGATATTACCTAAGCAACCTAAATCTATGATTGTGGTAGGTGCAGGAGTTATAGGTGTTGAATTTGCATATTTTTATAATTCGATAGGCACAGAGGTTACTATTATTGAATGTTTGCCTGGCCTGCTACCAAATGAAGATGAAGATGTTGGAAAGGAATTGGCAAGGTCATTCAGAAAAAAAGGCATGAAAATATTAACCAATACTTCTGTCGAATCTGTTCATACATCTGAGAAAGGCTGTGAAATAAAGGTGAAAACCAGTACAGGAGAAGAAATGTTAAAAACAGATGTTATTCTTTCAGCTGTAGGGATATCTCCCAATATAGAAGGTATTGGTTTGGAAGAAACAGGTATTAAAACAGAAAAAGGTATTATAAAAGTGGATGAATATTACAAAACCAACGTGGATGGTTATTATGCTATTGGTGATATTGTCCATGGACCGGCATTGGCACATGTCGCTTCTGCCGAAGGCATTATTTGTGTGGATAAAATAGCCGGAAAAGATCCTGATCCATTGGATTATAACAATTTACCTTTTTGTGCATATTGCCAGCCTGAAATAGCTTCAACAGGCTATACGGAAAAAGCAGCAAAGGAAGCTGGTTATGAAATTAAAGTTGGTAAGTTCCCTTTTATGGCTTCTGGTAAAGCGAATGCTGCTGGTTCCAGGGAGGGCTTCGTTAAAGTTATTTTTGATGCCCAAAGCGATAAGTGTTTGGGAGCACATATGATTGGGGATAATGTTACTGAAATGATAGCTGAAGTGATAGTTGCCCGTAAATTAGAAACAACAGCTCATGAGATTATAAAGTCGGTGCATCCTCATCCCACCATGTCTGAAGCTATTATGGACGCTACCTCAGCAGCAATGGGTGAATCGATAAATTTATAAATAACATTATTGATGATATGAAAGCTAAAAAATTTGATAATAAATATATTGTAAGGTTAGAAAGAGGGGAGGAAATAATCGAAACATTAAAGCAGTTTTGTAAAGATAAAGATATTAAACTGGGAATTATCCATGGGCTTGGTGTAGCTGAAAAAGCTGAAATCGGGTTGTATGATGTGGAAAATAAAAAATACCATTCCAGAGAATTCCAGGGCGATTATGAGATATCTTCTTTTTATGGCAATGTTTCAACCATGGCCGGTGAGACTTATTTGCATTGCCATATAAATATATGTGATTCTGAGCTCAGATCTTTCGGAGGGCATGCAAATAGTGTTGTTATAAGTGCCACTTTTGAGGGTGTCATTGATGTAATTGATGGAGAAGTGGTCAGGGAATTTGATAATGAAATAGGGTTGAATCTGCTTAAATTATAACCTGTTCAATTTCCTGTAAATTCCGGTTTCCTTTTTTCAATAAAAGCTTTCATCCCTTCTTTCTGATCCTTAGAGTCAAAAATAGCGTAGAAGTTGCTTCGCTCAAACTGCAATCCTTCATCAAGAGCGCTGTTGAATGCTTTTAATACTGATTCTTTTGCTATTCTTGCTGCTACGGGGGACATGGCTGCAATTTCCTTTGCTAGATTAACAGCCTCCTGCATATATAGACCGTTAGGTATTATTTTATTTATCAAACCCATATTTAAAGCTTCATTAGCAGATATGAGCCTGCCTGTCAATATTAATTCCATAGCTAATGCTTTTCCGGCAGCATAAGTTAGCCGCTGCGTTCCTCCGGCACCTGGTATTACACCTAATTTTATCTCCGGCTGGCCGAATTTAGCAGTATCGGATGCTATGATCATATCACACATCATACATACTTCACACCCACCTCCTAAAGCAAAGCCCGATACGGCTGCTATGGTTGGCTTTTTCGTATTTTTAAGCTGGTCCCAATCACCTAGGTGATCGGTGGATACCATATCGTTAAATGATTTATCTGCCATTTCTTTAATATCAGCACCTGCAGCAAAGGCTTTTTCATTACCGGTTAAAATGATTACCCGTACATCGTTATTATCATCTAATTCTATTAACGCTTGTTTTAATTCACCCATCAGTTGATTATTCAGAGCGTTCATTTCATTAGGGCGGTTTAATTGAATTAGAGCGATATGTTTTTCCAATTTCGGATTCACAATGATAAATTCATTTTTCATGATCTGATTGTATTTAAAGTGTTAATAATGCTATGCCGGCTCCAACAATAATGGCGATAATTTTAAGAATACTAAATTTATGTATTCTGGTACTGGATTCAAATAAAATAGTAGTAGAAATATGCAGAAATGAACCAATGATTATGGCCAGTATTATATCAAAGAAACCTGAAAGCCCTAATAACTGATTTATATAATTATTTTCTGCAAGCATCAGTGCTAATGGCGACATCATTGAAAAAAACATTAATAATAATACAGCATGTAGTTTTTTAGACGTAGTATGCGTCAATACGCACATCAGAGCGAAAGCTGCCGGTATTTTATGCATAACAATACCATACAAAAGCGGATTAGCAGAAGATGAAATCTCATAATTCCCTGCTAATGGAATACCTTCCATGAATGCATGAGCTGACAAGCCGAATATAATACTGATATTAAAAGCTGTTTTAGGATTTTCTGGCGGGTGTATATGTCCGTGCTCAATGCCTTTTGAGAATTGTTCCAATAAGATTTGTATAAAAAACCCTATTAGAACATATAAGCCGATTATATGGTCATTTGTGTGATAAACCTCAGGTAACAGATGTAGCACGGTGATTGAAAAAAGATATGCCCCGCTAAAAGCTAACAGCAGATTGATCTGTTGAGTGGTGGCTTTTTTAAATATATAGACACTAATACCCGCAAGCATGGGGGCAAGAAACAGCAGTATGTATTGCCAGGTTTGCATTATCTTTTTTGTATGATTTTATAATATATGAAACCCGTAAATAAGCCGATAATAATTCCTAAAATAGCACCTCCGGTTATATCAAATGGGAAATGAACGCCGACATAAACCTGTGCATAAGCAATAGAGAATGCCCATAACAGGGAAACAGGCAGTACCCATCGGTGATTTGTGTAAAAAACAGAAGAAATAAATACAGCCAGGCTGAAATGATTAGCAGCATGCGAAGAGGGAAAGCTGTAACCGCTTCCGCAAGGTACCAGTAAATGAACATAGTGTGAGATTACATAATTATTACACGGCCTTATGCGATGAATAAATGGTTTTATAATACTGCTGCTTATTTGATCGCTTAATACAATGGTAATGATTATTAACAATATAGCTAATAACCCTTTTCGTTTGTAGTTCATCACGAGGTATACGGTAAGGAATAGGTATAAAGGTGACCAGAAATATTTATTTCTGAAATAAGGCATGATAAAATCAAGTACAGAGTGCTGTAATTTATAGTTGATAAGAAAGAAAATATTATGATCCAGATCTATTAGTTGTTCTATCATGATGTTTTTTGAGCAATTATTATCAGCCTTTCAGAGCTGTTCTCATTAAATACGTTAAGATCATAATCGCCAAACAAATTTATGATTTTAAGATTTGATATGGCACAATATTTAGTAAAATCTTCTAATTGCAGCAGTTGAACCCTTTCTTCAAATTTATGTTCTTTACCCTTATCTGATATACTGATATTCTTAATAACGAAATTATCTTTTACAGTCCTTGTTATGCTGTATCTTATTTTATCAATGGTTTTAACCTCACTCTTTTTTAAATTGGTAATTACTTTATGTGCATTGAAAAAATCTAATATCAGGATACCATTTTTCTTAAGGGCTGTATTGAATGCATTGATCGTGTCAGTATTATCCTGTTCATTGTCAAAGTAGCCAAAACTGGTGAAGAAATTAAATATGTAATCGAAATGATCATTGCGAAATTCCTTGCGCATATCATGGACAAAAAAAGACAAATTATCATTTCTGTATTTTGAAGCATGTAGTATGCTCGGTCCGGAAAGATCAATACCTGTTACATCATATCCCTTGGAATTCAGATAGATGGCATGCCTGCCTTTACCGCAGGCGGCATCCAGGAACTTAGAGGTAGGTGCAGGAGCAAGATAACTAAGTAGTTTATCAATAAATTGTGATGCTTCATCTTCATTTCTATTTTTATAAAGTATTTCATAGTAAGGAGAAGCAAACCATGTTTTGAACCAATCATTAGTATGCATGATCTTACAAAAATAATAATTTGAAATTAGCTTGTAATTCAATGCTTTAATTTATATTTGCGGGAAGAATATTATTGGTTTGTAAAATGACTTTAATTAAATCCATTTCCGGAATACGAGGAACCATTGGAGGCAAGGCAGGTGAAGGACTGACCCCCATGGATATTATGAAATTTACCACTGCTTTTGGTACCTGGGTATATAGTAAAACCAATAACAACAAGATGGTTATTGGCAGAGACGCCCGCACCTCCGGAGAGATGGTAAATAATATTGTACTGGGCACATTGCAGGGGTTGGGGATGAATGTAATTGATATCGGTTTAGCACCCACTCCTACAGTAGAAATTGCCGTAACGGAAGAACAAGCCGGTGGGGGTATTATTATCACCGCCAGCCACAATCCAAGGCAATGGAATGCTTTAAAGCTTTTAAATCATTCAGGAGAATTTATTTCAGAACATGATGGTAAGGAAATAATCACCTTGGCAGAGAAAGAGGATTATGAATATGTTGAAGAAAAGAAGTTGGGCAAATACATGCAGGACAATTCATATATTCAGAAGCATATTGACAAAATATTGTCACATCCTTTGGTGGACAAAAAAGCAATTGAAGAAAAAGAATTTAAAGTAGTTATTGATTGTGTTAACTCTGTTGGGGGGCTTTCTGTACCACAATTGCTTAGTTCATTAGGTGTTAAGGATGTTGTTGAGATGTACTGTGAGCCAAACGGGCAATTTCCTCATAATCCGGAACCTTTACCGGAAAACCTCCAGACCATTGCCGATGAAGTTTTGCGTAATAAAGCCGATCTGGGAATAGTTGTTGATCCTGATGTGGACAGGCTGGCTTTTATTTGTGATAATGGAGAAATGTTTGGGGAAGAATACACTTTGGTAGCAATTGCAGATTATGTATTGCAGCATAAAAAAGGAAATACCGTTTCGAACTTGTCTTCCACCAGAGCATTGAAAGACATCACTGAAAAGAGGGGAGGGGAGTATTTTGCATCCGCTGTTGGAGAAGTGAACGTAGTGAAAATGATGAAGAAAGTGAAAGCGGTGATTGGAGGGGAGGGCAATGGAGGAGTTATTTTACCCAAGCTGCATTACGGCAGAGATGCACTGGCAGGGATAGCTTTGTTTTTATCTCATTTAGCCAATTTTGGCAAACCCTGTTCTTCTTTAAGAGGCACCTATCCCAATTATTATATTTATAAAAATAAAATTCAACTGACTGACGGGTTGGATATAGATCAGCTTCTTTTAAAGATACAGGAACAATATAAAGACAAACCTATCAACACTATTGATGGCGTAAAGATCGAATTCGATAATGATTGGGTGCATTTGCGCAGGTCTAACACAGAGCCCATTATACGTGTATATGCTGAAGCTTCTTCGCAGAATACGGCAGAATCCCTGGGCAATAAGATATTAGGTGATATTAATGCCATTCTGAAAGGTAATTAATTAGTAATTTTGTTTTATGCAGGTATATTTTGACAATGCTGCTACTACCCCGATAGATAAGGAGGCCTTGCAGGCCATGCTCCCGTATTTGAAAGAGCATTTCGGAAATCCTTCTTCTATTCATTCCTATGGTAGAGAAGCCAGAAATGCCATAGAATTAGCGCGTAAGGCCATTGCGCGTACATTCAATACATCCCCGTCTGAGATATATTTCACTTCCTGCGGTACGGAAGCCAACAATATGATACTTAACGGTTCTGTAAAAGACCTGGGGGTTAAAAATATAATTACTTCCCGAATTGAACATGACTGCATATTGCGTACGGTGGAACACCTGGAAAAAGAAGGCAAAGTAAAATTGCAGTATGTTAATTTGAAAAAGGACGGCCATGTTGACCTGGAGCACCTGGAAGAACTGCTAAAACAAGCCAAAGAAAAAACCATGGTGTCCCTGATGCATGCCAATAATGAGATAGGCAACCTCTTGAATATGAAAAAGGCAGCTAAGCTTTGCGAAGAGCATGATGCCTGGTTCCATTCCGATACCGTTCAGACGATCGGCCATTATTTTATTGACCTGCAAAAGCTGTCCGTTCATTTTATTGCCGGGTCTGCGCATAAGTTTCACGGGCCGAAAGGTGCAGGATTTTTATATATCAACCATAAGGCAAAGGTCAACCCCATGATACTGGGTGGAGCCCAGGAAAGGAACATGCGCGCCGGCACCGAAAATGTGGCAGCCATAGTGGGCATGGAAAAAGCGCTGGAGGTCTGTTTTAAGGATTTACTGAAAGACCAGCAATATATACAGGAGTTGAAGACCTATATGATGGAGCAGTTAAAAGAGAATATACCCGGGGTGCTGTTCAACGGCGATGCGGAAGGCAAAAGCTTTTACAAGGTGCTTAACGTTTCTTTCCCTTCCTATGAAGGCAGGGAGATGCTGTTATTTAATTTGGATATAGCTGGTATAGCGGTCTCTGCGGGCAGCGCCTGCAGCTCCGGCGCCGGTGCCGGCTCCCATGTTCTGCGTGGCATTAATGCCGACATGCAAAGGCCCTCTATCCGTTTTTCCTTCTCACGTTTTAATACCAAAGAAGAAATTGATTATACAGTTGCTAAGTTGAAGGAAATTATTGTACGCTCAGCGGTCGGACGGCTTTGAGCCGTCTGACCGCTTGTATGAAATGTGTTTTTTTTAGTGATCGGATGACTCAAACTCATCCGAGTAGCAGGTATAATGGTTTTTTACAAATAAAAAATAATGATTACATTGCGATTATTCCACAGTAAAACTATTAAATGTTATATAAATGTAAATGAATAGAATTATCTCCATAATACTCTGTATTTTCCCATCTCCAATTCATGTTGTAATTAGAAGAATGTTGGGGCAAAAAATCGCAAAGAAAACAAAAATCAGGTTTGGGACACTAATATTCTCAAATAAAATAGAGATTGGTGCAAACACAAAAATTGGACCTTTTACCATATTACGATCTGATGAATTAACCATTGGAGACCACACTATAATCAAACCTTTTGTTTTAATAAATACCAGAATAATTGAATTAGGAAATTATGTGCATTTTGCTCCTTTTAGTATTGTAAATAGTGACTTTACATTGAATTCCTTTTTAAAAATAAATGATCATAGCCGAGTATTCCCATTCTGCTGGCTGGATGCTGGTGAAGGGATAACAATTGGTAAGCATGTAGGAATTGGAGGCCATACTTTAATGTTTACACATGGTGTTTGGTCCAATTATATTGAAGGAGCTCCAATTAGCCGCGGCCCAATTATTATAAAAGATAACGTGTGGCTTCCTTGGAGAATATTTATACTTCCTAATGTTACAATTAATGAAAACGTTATTGTCGGTGCAAATTCGTTAATCAATAAATCTATTACGGCAAACTCATTGGTAGCTGGCAACCCGGTAAAACATATAAAAGATTATTCGTTTACAACAGATTTGGATGAAAAAGTAAAACGGTTTAAAGAGATTCTTGAAAGATTTTCCGAACATCTTTATTTTAAATTTGATTTAAAATCTGAACTTAACAATAATCGACTTATATTGGAAAAATTCAGTTTGATAATCAACGAGTACAATGGAGTCAAGAATGGTGATTTAATAATTGTTATTAAAAAAGATTTTAAAAATTTCAATGAGTTCCGGGATAAAGGTGTCAATATTTTGGATTACCCAAACCTAACAATTTATAAAGGTCGTAAAAATAAGGTTATAGAGGAGTTCATTTCTTTTCTAAGACAATTTGGCGTACGATTATATATTAAATAAAATATTTATGCCTTTCATTCTTAGAGTGGATATTGACAAACCCTATGGAAGTAGTAATTTATTTCAAAGAATTATCAGCAAATTAAGAGAAGATTATTGGTTTCCGAAAATCGATAGTTTAGGATATTTACGTCACGTAGAAATATTTCTGGATTTATGTTTATCCGAAAATATTAGTGGAAACTTTTATTTTAGAAATTGTACCGCACCAAACACTAAAATTATAAGATTACTTGAAAAAGGATGCCACGTTGTAGGATTGCATGCAGAAAATACTAAAACCATTACCACGTTTAGTTCAGAACTATCTGACTTCAAAGAAATTTCAAACAAAAAGGAGATATCTACATTTAGCAAACATGGCTCTGGAATACATAAGCTAGGAAAGAACCATTATGTACCTTACGAACCTGAAAAGTACCTTGAATGGGCAGATAAATTGAAGATTAGTTTTCCATTTGGAAATGATATCTGCACATCAGAAAAAGATTTTTTAAATCGGGATATTTATTTTCCAAAAATATTTTGGATCGAAAGAGAATACCGATCATCTAAATTAAATTCTTTGGAGGACATAATTAAGATAGCAAAGGATAATATTGTGCCAATACTAATTCATCCTACTAATTTCTGTGCTCGCAGAAATGTTAAAAATGATTTTATAAAACTAATCCGATTATCGAAGGAAGCAGATATTTCTTGGATAACAACCCTCAGTTATTCGTAGCCTGAAGTTGCTCAACTAGCGCAAGCCTGCCTGCCATGCCTTTGGCAGGTAAACCGGGCAGGCAGGGGCAGACAGGTCAGATAGTTAAGAATTTCTTTATTTTTTTAAAAAATCATTATAAAATTCTTTATTTTAAAAAAAAACATTATTTTTATGTCTCATGCTAACAACGAACAACCAGCAACAAACAACTAATAGCCCCGAAACCCGCATGGCTCTACACACACACACACACACACCTGCCTACGCTTATCAGCTTTGGCAGGCTGGCACACAATCCTTTTTAAGTAAATTTTCCCTTGTTTACTTTTTGCCGCAACATGTTTTGAAATGTTCAGAACATGTTTTGGAACGATCAGAACATGTTTTGGAACGATCAGAACATGTTTTGGAACGCTCAGAACATGTTTTGAAATGCTCAGAACATGTTTTGAAATGCTCAGGACATGTTTTGAAATGCTCAGAACATGTTTTGAAATGCTCAGAACATGTTTTGAAATGCTCAGAACATGTTTTGGAACGCTCAGGACATGTTTTGAAACGCTCAGAACATGTTACGGAACAACAAAAACAGCTTAAAACACTAAATTTTGCATTTTTTTAACACATAAACTCAAAAAATTATGGGAAGAAAAAGAAGAACTTATGTACCAACAGCAGAAGGCAATCTGAAAACGTGGCTCGCTAATTTAAAAGTGAAAATTTTCGTACATGGGTCCGCAATAGGCTTAACGTCTGCAGAAAAGAATGACATATTAGCCATCTGCGACCGTAATATAACCAACATAGATAATGTGGATCAGCTCAAGAACGACCTGCATGAGGCAATAGATAATAAAAACACGGCAAAAAATGCTGACCTCAAAGAAACAGGCAGGCTCATAGGCAGGGCAAAGATGCACAGCGGCTATACCACCGCCATAGGCGAAGATATGGATGTGATAGGAGATGAAATATCCCTTGACGAATCCGAGCAAAAACCGGTGCTGACTATCAAAAAAGTGCCTAACGGATGGGAGATCAGCTTTAACCTGCTGGGCTATTTTGAAGGCGTTAATATATACCGCAAAAGGCCCGGTGATGCTGATTTTTCATTTCTGGCTATGGATACCAGCTCTCCCTACCTGGATAACGACACTATGGAAAACGGCACACAGTATTACGCCTATTTTATTGATAACAGGGATGAAAAAGTAGGGCAGCCAGGTGATATTATTACTATTAAGGTGTAGTATTTAAAAAAAACTGATTTTTTCCCCGGCAGGGTTTTTTTACAGGCTCTGCCGGTTACAGCCATGTATTCGGATAAAGATATAAAGAGAAGGCTGCTGCGCGATCTTATTCTCGGGATTATTGTGGTAGGTATAATGGCTTTGATTTATTATTTTTTTTAATGGCGGGTTTTTAGTAAATTTGATTTAATTGTTAATGTTTAATTTAATAATATTATGAAAGCACTTTTTACTTTATCCTTTTTACTTTTTACTTTTTTCTATTCCCATGCTCAAATAACCTTTCAAAAAACCTATGGTGGTCTTAACGAAGACATAGGTTATTCAGTCCAACAAGTTTTAGACGGTGGGTATATCATTACGGGTTATACTCGAAGTTTTGGGGTAGATAGTGCTGATATTTATTTAGTTAAAACAAATTCAGCAGGTGATACGGCTTGGACAAAAACCTATGGTGGATTAGATTTGGATCAAGGTAAATCAGTCCAGCAAACTTTAGATGGTGGGTATGTTATTACGGGTTATACTCGAAGTTTTGGAGCAGGTAATTTAGATTTTTATTTACTAAAAACAGATTCAGTAGGAGATACGATTTGGACGAAAACCTATGGTGGATTAGGTTGGGATGTGGGTAGATCAGTCCAGCAAACTTTAGATAGTGGGTATATTATTGTTGGCGAAACCACAAATTTTGGAGTAGGTAGTGCTGATATTTATTTAGTTAAAACAAATTCAGGCGGTGACACGATTTGGACAAAAACCTATGGTGGCGTTTTGTATGATAGGGGTTATTCAGTTCAGCAAACCACCGACGGCGGGTATGTCATTGCAGGATTTACCGAAAGTTATGGGGCAGGTTCTAGGGATATTTATTTAATTAAGACAAATTCAATGGGTGATACGGTTTGGACAAAAACCTATGGTGATTCTCTTTCTGATGAAGGTAGATCAGTTAGGCAGACTTTAGATGGTGGGTATATTGTTGTGGGTCGTACTAGTAGTTTTGGGGCTGGTAGTGCTGATATTTATTTAATTAAGACAAATTCAATGGGTGATACGATTTGGACAAAAACCTATGGTGATTCTCTTTCTGATGAAGGTAACTCAGTCAGACAGACTTTAGATGGTGGGTATATTATTGCTGGAAGTACTCAAAGTTTTGGAGCAGGGGCAGTTGATGTATATTTAATAAAAACAGATAATTTAGGGGACACGCTTTGGACGAAAACCTATGGTGATGTAGGTGGTGAAGGGGGTAGTTCAGTCCAACAAACTACTGATGGTGGGTATATTGTTGCGGGTCGTACTAGTAGTTTTGGGGCTGGTATGGCTGATGTTTATTTGATCAAAACGGATTCCCTTGGTAATGTTGATACTTCTGTCGGTATCAGTCTTGATCTTGCCCTGCTTTTGTCAGGGGTTAGTGTTTTTCCCAACCCATTCAGCAGCACAGCAAATATCGTCATTGCGAATCCCGCAATAAACGGGATGAAGCAATCCCCGGGAGATATACGGATAGCTGTTTATGATGTACTGGGGCGTGAGCAGGAGATTGCTTCGCTGCCGCTCGCAATGACGGGTAATGAATTGAGGTTTGAGATCAAACGAGGCAACCTGCCTGCGGGGTTGTATTTCTTTAAAATAATGAGCAGTTCTACAATGATCGGCATGGGGAAGTTGGTGGTGGAATAGCTGCCTAAAGCCCGGTTAAGAAATCCACTGTGTCCACATTATCTGCATAATCCCATAATTCAGGAGATTGGGATTTGCCAAAAGCAATCCCTCCTGCAATGGAGGGAGCAAGGGGATGCCCCATCATTACACACTGTATGCTGTCTTTATATTGCCCGAGCTTTTTCTTTACTTGTTCCGGTTCCTTATAATACTCGTAGTATAAGGTGGCAACCGGTGAAATGATTTCTTTGTTTTCGGTTAAAATAATATGCTCATCAGCTAAATAAGGGGCTTTATTCATAATGAACAAAGTGAGATTGTAATCATAATTGTTCATGTATTTATTATGCGCTGCCACATCTTTGAATGGTTTCCATGCTTTAAAAAGCTTTTTCAGATTGTATCCTTCGGGGATAAATAATTTAGAAACATTTCTGCAGCCCAGCCCGAAATATTGAAAAACGTCATTTCCAAGTGCACTGAGTTCTTTTTCAGTTTCCCGCCCCGTTAATATGGCAATGGATCCCCTGTTTTTCCTGAAGATATGCGGGTATTTGCCAAAATAATAATCAAAGTACCTGGAACTGTTATCACTTCCCGTTGCGATAAAAGCATCTGCATGCTTCAGGTTGTCTGCATATTCAATGTAAGGTCGGAATGAGGGTTCTATATTGATCAAAGCATCCGTTACATGAGGCAGCAATATATTATCTTTTGAAGAAAGCTTCATAACAGCTTTATTGCCGGTAATCAGTACTGACAAAAGATCGTGAAATCCGACCAGTGGAATATTGCCGGCCATGATGATGCCTATCTTTTTAGTGGATGATAAACTGTTGATACTATATTTCGATAACCATTGGGTTAATTTATCTTCCGTTAGGTTTGCCGCAATTGCATTTAGAGCATCCTTAATGTTTTTAGCAGTGAACCAGTTATTATGGATATAGGTTTTGTCTATGGCTTTTAATAAATGTTTGTTATCCTGATTGGATAAATATTCCCCCAGCTTAACGAAAGCTTGAATTTTTTTCTCAATTTTCATATGTTTATGAAAATATTTTGACACTTGATTTGTAAAGAAAAATATATTTTTGATATTTGCGAATAGTATTCAATTTATTAAAAAACTAAAATAGTAAGATTATGGCTATAATTATAACTGATGAATGTATCAATTGCGGTGCATGCGAACCGGAATGCCCTAACAATGCAATATATGAAGGAGGAGTGGAATGGGCTTTATCTGATGGCACAAAATTAGATGATGATAAAAAGAATCCTCCCTTATCAGATGACTTATATTACATTACTCCTGAGAAATGTACTGAATGTGAAGGTTTTCATGAAGAACCGCAATGTGCTGCTGTTTGTCCTGTAGATTGCTGCGTTCCTGACCCAGCTCATAAGGAATCAAAAGAACAGTTAGCAGCTAAGAAAGATAAGCTGCATGGGTAAGGGATTGTAAAGTTAGGTTTAAGAAGCATAACTAATTATTCTTCCATCCAGGACGTTTTATAATAGGTAAGCGAGTTTCTTGCTATTTTTTCCGAACGCGACCAGGGATTGGAAAAAATAAAGTATTCTGCATTTTCAATAGTAATAGTTTGATAGGCAGTAGTTGCATTTATCCTCATGGAACTGCTGTCATTTGTTAATATTCCAAATGGCATTTCAAATCCCGGTTTTACGTTATCCCATTTAAAGGTAAGTACAATATTACTTTCCTCAACAATGAATTTATATTTTAAAAGAGGCAGTTCTGTCGTATTCAAAAATATATCAAAGAAGTCTGTAATATCTTGTTTGGCCAGCTTATTCACGTGTTCAACAAAATCATTGCTTGATACGATGCCAAATTTATTTTCATTCAAAAAACTTTTCAGGATCTCAATAAATAAGGAATCGTTATTAATAATACATCGTAAATTATGTAATACTATAGCACCTTTTTGATAGATGTCGTCATTTGCCAGAGCATTGTCATTAACATTTCTGTTGCCGACTATTGGAAAGATATTGAATATTGTTTTCATTTTTTTAAATATCTCATTCCTATAAGCATCATATCCAAACTTTCTTTCAATAAATAATAATGTAGCATAAGTAGAAAATCCCTTATGCATCCAGGCATCTGCCATATCTCCGACTGAAACTACATTGCCCCACCATTCATTAGCAGCTTTGTAGACAACAATCTCATCATATATTGAGTCGCGTGTATAATCATGATATTCTTGTCTATAGATATCATTATAAGTAGTAGAACTTTGGTCCTGTATATCCAGATATGGAGATGATACCATTGTAAAACCGTTATCCCAGAACGGGTATTCACCAAACACTTCTTCGTAAAACGTAAGAATTTCGGAAATTTGTCTTGAGTAAGTTTTTATATTTCTTGCATATTGAGGTAATAAATAATGATTAATAAGATGAATACCTGAATTGTTTTCAAACGTATCTGTAATACTTACAAATTTTCCCATATAAAAAGTTACAAGATTATTACTGATTGGGTAATTTACAAGCCATTCATATCTTGTATATCCATCACCTATTTCAGTAATTGATTTTAGAGCTCCTTTTGCAACCCCTTTATATTTTGTTGGAACTTCGAGATTTATTCTAATAGAATCAGCTTTATCTATAGGATGGTCTTTATTCGGCCACCACAAGCTTGCACCCGATTGTTCGCATGTAACGCTCACCCCCCCCTTAAAATATTTATCTTTTCCCCAAATAAATCCTTCTTTTCTGAGAGGGACTTCTGCTTTTTGAGGTATACCAGAGTACGTGATACTAATCATTTGTTGGCTTCCTTCCGGGATAATTTCAGGGAATGATATGAATAGGGCATTATGTTGCCTGACGAAGTTTAAATGTAGCCCATTCCAGGTGATGCTATCTATAATATACTGATCAAATAAATCTATTTGGATTACTTTGGTTGTTTGCAATGTTTTGAAATAGATATCATTTTTTCCTGTTATCTTCTTTTCTTTAGGGATAATTCTGATATTGAGGTCATAATAAGTGACATCGAAACAATTGCGTTCAAATCTTAATGCGCCCCTTAATGTATCTGCTAAGGTGTATATAGGTTGAAAATTGTTCTCAGCAAAAGCTCCTTTCTTATATATCATTCTATTTTTAATAAAACTTGTTGTTCCTTGATTATCACAGATAAAGGCTATAGTTTTTTTTAGTTTATTAAGGCCAAAAGAATATACAGAGTTAAGGTCGTTGCAGGCATCGTCGATATTTCCTAGATTTACTTTGGCAATTCCTCTATTATGAATGGCTTTTCCAAAGTCAGGGTTTAGTTCAATGGCCTTGTTAAATTCCTTTATGGCACCATGATAATCTTTGAGTTCAAAATATTTGTTGATGCCATTGTTGTAGTACTCAACAGCAGGTTGAGAAAAAACACTGTTTAATAAAATTATAAATAGGAAGACAAATATATATTGTTTCTTGAAGTGTATCATTTTACCTTATAATTTAGGACAAATAAGTTTTAAATTGTAATCGCTGATATATATAAGCGACAGTTCAAATCCGCCTTTCCCTTTGCTTATGGCCTTTAGGCTTGAAACATTTATATCATAACTGATACCAATTTTAAACCCTTTATATTCTGCGCCAAATATTGCAATAATAGTATTTGAGAACCTATATCGTGAACCTAAGGAAAATGCTGTTTTGGAGCCGTAGGAATCTAACATGTAATATTCCAGGTCAGCTCCCACAGTGAACTCCTGATAAGTGCTTTGATGCATGTAAAGAAATTTAGGTTGCAGTTTAAATGTTTTTTGGATATCTAATTTGCCTTCGCCATGTAATATGATCCTGGGCTTGAAATTTATTTGTTGCTCAATAAATGCATTTTGAGGTTGGTTTATATGAGCTAATTGAAATCCCAGATAATATTTATTTCTTGCCATACTTTTTTTGATCTTTAGCTTATTTTTGTCCAGGATTCCGGGTGTGTAATACCATAATAAACCTATACCTATGTCGGCGTCAGATAATTTAAAGTTTGAAAGATCTTCCGCAGAAGGAATGTTTGGATCGAAATAGCCTCCGCTACTGTTATACTGGTCAGGTAAAGCCATATCATTATAATCCATTTTTTTTTGAATAAACCCTCCATGTACTCCTAACGCTAAGTTATGTTCCCCATTTCCACTTAAGCTTTTATGGTAAGCAGATGAAAGTAAGAAACGAAAAACATTAAGACCTCCGCTACCTGATCTATCATTTACTATAATAAATCCTCCACCAATTCTATCCTTTTTTCTATTCATATCTATTGGAAGTTGTGCATCAGCTGAAACAGATGCAGTAATATATGGTATCGTTACGCTGGTCCATTGATGTTTATAGTTGACACCTATTCTGTACCTGCCGTATCCTTCGTTAATTATTCCTGTAAAAGCAGGATTGATAAATAAAGGAATATTTTCGAATTGTGAGAAATATTGATTCTGGGATAATAGTTGTTTATTCCCAAAACTTTGGAGAAATAAAACGATGAAGAATGATATGTAAAGTTTTCGTAACAATAGTTATCATTTTATTATTAAAATATCTCAATGACTTATCTTATTAGAGTGATATTACCATGTTTAACTATAACACCTTCTTCTATTTCGTTTCCATTTTGGGACATGCTCCCGCTTATTATGGTTATAGCTTTTAGATAGTACATGTATGTGTCCATATCCAAAGGTTTGCCATTGTAAGTACCATCCCAGCCTTGTGTCATATCATAGGTTTCAAATACAAGAGTCCCCCAGCGATTATATACTTTGAATTCTATACTTACAACGTCCCTGCCTGCAACATAAAGAAGATCATTGATCTTATCTCCGTTAGGCGTAAAGATATCCGGAACGTCTATGGTAATATTTATGACGGTTACGGTCACAGAATCAATATTTATACATCCATCAGGAGAAATAACAGTAACATAATAAGTTGTAGTAGAATCCGGAGTGGCAATTGGGTTAGATATATTAGTATTATTCAATCCAGCGGGAGGTGTCCATGTGTAACTTATAGTATTGTTTGATATGGCATTAAGTTGAGTGCTTTCACCTATATATATAGTAACATCTGGTCCTGCGTCAGCAGTGGGTAATGGAAAGACCGTTACAGTTACGGTTGATGATGCTGATACCTGACTTGAACAACCATTGCTGTCAGTTGCTGTAACAGTATAGATAGTTGTCGTATCAGGGCTTGCCATAGGATTACCTATGTTAGGGTTACTTAATCCCGTTGTTGGTTGCCATGAATAGGTTATACCACCTGTTACAGTGAGTTGAACACTATCTCCAAAACAGATTGTATCGTCTGCGCTGGTAATTGCTATAGGAAGCGAGTCTACAGATAAAGTAATTGTGTCAACAACAACACATCCAATAGTATCAGTAACCGTTATAATATAGGTAGTTGTTGTACTAGGGTATGCTATGGGATTATTAATGCTTGTATCACTTAATCCTGTTGATGGGCTCCACGAATAGGATATCCCGCCGCTGGCTGCTAATTGTATACTATCACCTACACAAATAGATGTATCAGTACCGGCATTTGCCGGGGGTATTGAAATCGTAATGGTTACAGTATCTGTGTTCTGACAACCATTCGTATCAGTTACGGTTACAATATAAGCTATTGTTGTATTTGGATTTGCTATTGGATTAAAAATGCTTGAGTCGCTTAGGCCTGTTGGAGGATCCCAACTATAGGCTATGCCTCCTCCGGCCGATAATTGCACAGAGTTACCCTGACAAATGCTGGTATCATTACCGGCATTAGCTGGAGGTAATGGATAAACTAATACTATTGTGGAATCTGCATCTGGACAGCCATTTGTATCATAGACAGTTACGATATAAGTAGTAGTCGTACCAGGACTTGCGATAGGATTAGAGATAGTCGAGTCGTTTAATCCTGTGGATGGATACCATATATAAGCTACACCTCCGCTGGCAAACAATTGTACAGAACTACCCAGGCACATGCTGGTGTCATTACCGGCATTAGCTGTAGGCAACGGATAAACTAATACTATTGTAGAATCTGCATCTGGACAGCCATTTGTATCATAGACAGTTACGATATAGGTAGTATTCGTACCAGGACTTGCGATAGGATTAGAGATAGTTGAGTCGTTTAATCCTGTGG
>SDBU01002081.1_pt1 | contig 27256 bp, 10 predicted proteins | sample 2277071 | NCBI WGS metagenome assembly SDBU01 (sample SAMN10397929, study PRJNA504765) | marine sediment metagenome | isolation source: marine sediment core GS08_GC12, 126 cmbsf | place: Arctic Ocean: Gakkel Ridge, Loki's castle | collected 2008 | reverse complement strand
GCTCTCCTCTTCCATCCTGATAGTCATTTCCTGCCAGCGCTTCTGGCTCCAGATTTCCAGACGGGAATTAACGCCGGTAATAACCACCCCACTTTCGATGTCGGCGTGCGCCCGCAGAGGGGCCGGCAGGAGAATCCGCCCCTGTTTATCCAACTCGCACTCGGTGCCTGAGTATATCATGCGGCTGAATAAGCGAGCGCCTGCTTGAGCAAGGGGGAGATTGGCCACCTTTTCAGATAAGTCCTTCCACGTATCGGGCGGAAAGACAAAGAGGCAGCCATCCAGGCCCCTGGTGACGAACAAGCCCGCCTCTAAGCCAGAGCGAAATTTGGCAGGGATGATCAATCTCCCCTTGTCATCCACTGTATGCTCACATTCACCCGAAAACATAGTTGCCTCCCACATTTCACGGCCCAGATCGCCGCGCTCAACCACACCTCCCCACAATCCTCCACTTCCTACCACTACATTATACAACATTTTTTGATTTTTGGCTAGTGCCTCCGGAAGATTTTAAGGTTCATCCGAGGATAATTGCCATTTCTCGCGATGGAGGATACTATATATTGGTGTCTTTCTGGATAAGACATACTATATCTAGTGTTGTGAGGAATTTATCAAAACCTGAAAATTTTAAGGTTTCTCGGCGTTCCTGTAGTGTTTTTACAGTCAAATTCTTGCAGAAACGGCAAGAACTCGATTGTAAAAACCTAAAGACATAAGGAAAAGATTGAAACCCCTAGCGTCTTGGTGATTTCTATGCAGCTTGAACCTTGTTTGATTCCGGTTTGTCCGGGATGGGTTTTCCTACTGGTACGATACGCCAAAAAGCCTCCTTACGCCTGAGCATAAGGAGGCTTTTTAGTTTCCCTCTTCTCTATCTTAAGACACGTTCGTCCCCCACCCGTCTTGTCACCCTGCGTTCGTCCAGGTGCTCCATCAGCGCCAGGGCATATTTGCGACTGGCGGCGAACATGTCGCGCACCTGAGCCACCGTGATAGCGCCTTTCTCTTCGATGTGCTCGATGACCCGCCTAACCATCTCCTCGTAGGTCTTCCTCAGAAACAGGACATCTTCACTTACCTGAACCAACCTTCCCTGCTGGATCAATGCGTTCAGTACTTCTGTTCCCACCAGGGCCTCGCTGTCGGCTACCGAGGGGGTGATGTAGGGGTTCTTCCTGAAGACGGCCAATAGCTCTTGTACCTGGCGCTCCTGGTCAGCGCTGAATTTCACTCGATGTTCCGGCAGGCGCAAGATGGCCTCTTCATCCACCAGCTTGTCCTCGCTCACAGCCCTGCTCGCCACTTCGTTCAAGATCTTGGTGGATAATCTCAACTGGCTCTTGAGTTCTTCGCGGGGCATGCCCTGGCGCAACGGGCGCCGTCGGTGATAGTCTCGCAAGGCGTTGATAAGTTTGTTTAACAGCTTCTCCCAGCCCGACGCTGAGATGAGGTACGGGTTGTTGGCCTCTAGATACTTGGTATTGGGTATTTTCTCGATCCTGCTGTCGAGGACAAGCACCTGCTGGCCATCCAACAACTCCTGCAAAGCCTGGCCTGCTTCCTCTACAGCAATGCCGCTACGCTCTATCAGCGTGCGGAGCTGGCAGGGCTGGCTGGTTTCCAGCGATTGGAGAAGGATCTCCGCCGGGCTGCCGCGGGCCAGGGTTGCCAGTCTGGCAATGACCTCGGAGCGGAAGCGCCGGTGTCGCCGGCGGGGATGGGGGTCAATCACCCGCCCACCGCCTACGGTGATAGCAGGCGATGGCTGGCGGACGATGAAACGATCGCCCCTGACCAGGGCCACTGGATCAGCCAGCCGCAACTGCACCCAGCCCTCCCCACCCGGCGGGATGGCCCCGCTGTCCAACAGCCGCGCCCTGGCCATGATCTCCGTCGAACCACTGAAGAATTTCAGCGGCGCATTGTGCCGCAGGGGACGGGGCGCGCTGGCCAGGTAGCGCAAGCGCACGTCTATTAGCCTGGTGGGCTTGAGCCAGCCGGGGATGGTCACCACATCGCCCCGCTGTACCTCATCTTTGCTCACCCCGGTCAAATTGATAGCCACCCGGCTGCCGGGAACAGCCCGTTCGATCTTCTCTTTGTGAGTCTGGAGGCCACGCACCCTCGCCTTCAGCCGCTGGGGCAAAACCTCCACCTCCTGACCGACTCGCAAGTCGCCATCAATCAGCGTGCCCGTCACCACGGTGCCGAAACCCGCGATGGTGAACACGCGATCAATCGGGAGACGGGGACGGCCCAGGTTGCTGCGGGGCGGCACGTTTTCCAGCAGCCTGTCCAACTCCTCCAGCAAAGTCGGCAATCCCTGGCCTGTCCTGGCTGAGACGGGAACCATGGCAGCGTCGGCCAGAGCGGTATCCTCCAGCAGCTCGGCCACGTCGAGTTGAACGAGTTCCAGCCATTCTTCATCCTCGACCAGGTCCATCTTGGTCAGGGCTACTACGCCGTTCGTCACCCCCAACAGGTGCAGGATGGCCAGGTGCTCGCGCGTCTGGGGCATCACCCCTTCGTCGGCGGCCACTACGAAGAGCGCAGCGTCAATGCCGCCTACGCCAGCCAACATGTTCTCGATGAAGTCCCTGTGGCCAGGTACATCAACGATGCCCACTGACTCGCCGCTGGGCAGAGTGAGCCAGGCGAAGCCCAGGTCAATGGTCATCTCCCGTTCTTTCTCTTCTTTGAGACGGTCGGGATCAATGCCCGTCAGGGCCTCCACCAACCTCGACTTGCCGTGGTCTACGTGTCCCGCTGTGCCGATTACTCGCAAACTTCATCCACTCCTTCAGCGAAGTTTCTCGACCTTTTCCCCAGCGTGCGCGATGCGCTCCTGCATCTCGCCGATCTGGCGGCGAGCATATTCCTGCCAGGTCTGCCACAAGGCCGTGATTTGAGCTCGGTTCGCTTTGGCAGACTCATCCAGCGGCCCAAGCCGTGTAGCCTGCTCTTCGTTCCACCTATCCTGATCGCGCCAGTGCTGCTCCCAAATCAACAGGTTCTTCTTCCAGCGCTTTTCATCCTCCGCCTGCCATTCATCCAATTGGTGCCTTTGGCGTTTCTCCGCCAGACGTTGCAGCTCCGCCACCTCGGACTGACCCTGCTTCATGCGTTCCTCGAACTTCTCCAACTCCGCCAAAGCTCGTTTGTTCCTCCCATACAGCTCCGCCGATTGCCGCATCTGAACGTCGTACTTCTCCATCTTCTGGCGATGCTCTTCCATCTGTTCAGTCCACTCACCCATCAGCCTCTCGCGGTCTTGCTCGGCGAGCCTGAGGGACTCGAAGAACTCCTGCTGCTCTTGCTTTAGTTCGGTCGCCTGCAAGTCCAGCTCCCCTATCCGGTGGTCACTTTTCCTGACTAATTCCTCCAAAAGCTGCAACTTTGCAGATTGAGCCTCAGTCCTCCTGAACAACTCCGGCGTCTCCTCCTGAAGCTCGGCTATCCGTTTGGCATTCTGCCGGGGGCGCTCTTCGAGATATGGCAAATTCCGCGTTCGGTTCTCGAGGTCTCTACCGAAGTCGGCTACCCGCTGCTGCAAGCTCAAGAGACCCTCCCCCAAGCGCTGATCCTCAGCCCGTCGCTGTTGCAACTCCTCCTCGTGGCGAGACAGCTTTTGCAGCTCCTTCCTCATCTCCCCCAGAGTTCGGGTCTGGCTGCCCCGTTCCACCTGCCTCACTCGCTCTGCATCCTCCTCAGCCCTTCGGCGCTGCTCATCGTGCCTCTCTATGAGCAGCACGAGTTCAGCCCGAAGTTGGTCGAGGGCCTTCTCGAGTTGAGTGAACTTGGTCAGTTGGGCCTGAGTGCGCGCCAACCTCCCTTCCAGTTCCTGCATCCTCCTGGCCTGCTCCGCGATCTCCGCGGACTGGCTCTCCACCCGCTGCTGGAACTTGGCCAAGTCGGTCTTATCGCGCCGGCGCTCCTCGTCCAGCCAGGTGACCATCTGATTAAGTTGGTTCAAGTTCATGCTCCACCTCCCATTGGTGATTGTTACAGATTCAGTTCTTCTTCCAGCCCTGTGACCAGAAAGACCACTCGTTCGCCGATGTTGGTGGTGCGATCGGCGATGCGCTCCAGGTTGTGAGCTACCCAAAGCAAATGCGTGGCCCGGGTGATAGTTTTGGGATCCTGCGTCATGAAGAACATGAGTTCGCGGTATACCTGGTCATACAAGGCGTCCACCTCATCGTCCTCGGTGCCGAGGTGCCGAGCTGTGTCGGGATCGCGACGGATGAAAGCGTCCAACTGCTGGTGAAGGAGCTGGCGCCCCTTCTCGGCCATGCGAGGGATGTCAATCAGGGGCTTCAAGGGGGGCTGATCACCAATCATGAGAGTGATCTTGGCGATCCCCTTGGCGTAATCACCCATGCGCTCCAATTCAACGGCGATGCTGGAGACAGCGAGGATGATCCGCAAATCGCTGGCCAAGGGCTGCTGGGTGGCGATCAGAACCAGGCATCTTTCCTCCAGATCGCTCTGAGCCTGATTAATCAGGACATCTTCATCAATGATCTGCTGCGCCAGCTCTAAGTCACGATTGGCCAGAGACTGGATCGAGCGCTCTATGGCCTTATCCACCGACTCGCCCATGGCCAAGAGATCTTCCTGCAGCTCACCGATCTGTTCGTCGAAAGTCTCCCTCGGCATAAGTCATCTCCTTCCGCGAAGTTACGCTAATTATACCGCTTAAATCGCCATTTGGCAAAACCGCATCTACACCGCCGATTGCCGCCAATTCTGAGAATCCAACCTTGACAGGCAAGGCATAATAGCTATAATTAAAGGCGTGAATACTCGAGCCCGAGGAGGCCAAAAATGGGCAAAAAGGAAGTCAAAGTGGCCATAGATTCATGCCCGACTGCCTGGGGCTGGGTGGGGATAGCCAGTTCCCCCCGCGGACTCCTGGCTCTTACCCTACCGGAGCCCACCCAGGAGAGGGCGTTGAAGCCGCTGCTCGAACGTTGGGGAGAAAAGCAACCTTACAATGACCCCAAGCTTGACGGCCTGAAGAGGAAGTTGCAGCACTATTTCGACGGCCAGCAAGTTCTCTTCGACGAGGCTTTGGACCTAAGCGGGGCAACCGCTTTCCAACGCCGGGTTTGGTCAGTTGTGCGGGACATTCCTTATGGAGAGACGCGCTCCTACAGCCAGATAGCCCGCCAGGCCGTCTCTCCAGGGGCGGCCCGAGCTGTCGGGCGGGCCATGGCTGCTAATCCCGTGCCCATCGTGGTGCCCTGTCACCGGGTGATAGGCAGCGACGGGAATTTACGCGGCTTTGGGGGCGGCCTGGACCTCAAGCGTCGTCTGCTGGAAATGGAAGGGGCGCTCAAGTAGGGGCAATCCCTTGCGGTTGCCCTAGCCAAGAGCCAGGAGAGCCATAATTAATGCGCATCGGCATTGACGCGCGGTTGGTCTACTACAGTCAAGCGGGGATTAGTCAGTACACCCTTCGCTTGATTCAGGGACTCGCCGAGAGCGGCGGAAAGCCTCGCGATCGAGAAAATGAGTTTTTCATCCTACAAAGCCGTAAGGATAAGCGCATCATCGTTGATAAGCCCAATTTCAAGCGAGTGTCCCTCTGGACGCCAAGTCATCATCGCTTGGAACAGTTTACCCTACGATTTGAGATCTCAGGCCTCGGCCTGGACGTCCTGCACAGCCCCGATTTCATACCCCCTTTTAGCCGCCCCTGCAAATCTGTCATCACCATCCACGATCTAGCCTTTCTCTTGTACCCCCACTTTCTCACCAGGGAGAGTGCCCGTTACTACGGCCAGATTGATGAGGCTGTGAAACGGACCGACCACATCATCGCCGTCTCCGAGAGCACCAGGCGAGACACCATCCGCCTGTTGGGCGCGCCTGAGCACAAGATCACTGTCATCTACGAATCGGCCGACCCCATCTATCGGCCCGTCAACGACCGGGAAATCCTGGAGCAAACTAAGAGCAAATATCACATCACGGGGGATTTCATCCTCTTCGTGAGCACCATCGAACCGCGTAAGAACCTGCCCACGCTTCTGAAGGCTTACCGACAGTTGTTGGACAGCTACAAGGCAGACGCAAAACTGGCGGTAGTGGGCCGGCAAGGTTGGCTGTCCGAGGAAGTCTTCACCCTCGTGGACGAGCTGAAGCTGACTGACGACATCCTCTTCCTGGGACGGGTGCCCGTCGAGGATTTGCTCCATCTTTACAACGCCGCCCAACTTCTGGTGCAGCCATCCTTCTACGAGGGCTTCGGCCTGCCGCCTCTGGAAGCCATGGCCTGTGGTACACCGGTAGTGGTCTCCAACGTCTCATCGTTACCCGAAGTGGTGGGCGATGCCGGGCTCCTGGTTGACCCTGAGGATGTGTCAGAGCTAACTGTAGCCATCTGGCGGGTCTTGACCGACGAGGCCCTGCGAGCTGAGTTGATTGCTAAAGGGCTCAAGCGAGCCCAGTGCTTCTCCTGGGAGAAAACCGCGCTCCAGACGTTGGAGCTCTACCGTCGCGTCGGCCAAAGCGACTGATTGACTCATACTATGCGATGGGCGAAGGTCTCCGACCGAGCCCCCTTCACCTCGGTCAGAGACCTTCGGCGATCGAAGAGAGAGACCTTCGGCGATTGAAGAGAGAGTGACTGATTGATGCGGATACTGTTTCTCACCCCTCAACTCCCCTACCCCCCCCACCAAGGGACAACCATAAGAAACTACAACATCATAGCCAACCTGGCCCCGCGCCACGAGATCCACCTGCTTTCCTTCGTGCGCTCTCAGGATGAAATCGTCAGGGCCACTCCGCTGCACCAGCATTGTTGTAGCATCGAGGCTGTTCTCGCTCCCCGCCGTTCCCCACTGAAACGCTTCCTGTCGCTGTTCCTCTCCCCCCTGCCCGACATGGCCCTGCGCCTGCCATCGGCGGAGTTCCAGGCCAAGCTAGCCGCCACGCTGCGGCGAGTGCCCTTCGATGTGGTGCAGATCGAAGGCATCGAGATGGCGCGATATTGGATGTTGGAAGTTAGAAATTGGAGAATGGAAAGGGGAAGGGGGAAGGGGGAAAGGGGAGAATGGAAGGGGGAAAGTCGTCCATTCCCCATTCTCCATCCTCCAACCTCCATCCTCCATCCTCCAATCTCCGTATTCGACGATCACAACGCCGAGTACGTGCTGCAACAGCGAGCTTTCGAGACCGACGTCCGACAACCCAGGCGTTGGGTCGCGGCCCTGTACTCCCTCATCCAGTGGAAGAAGCTCAGCCGCTATGAGGCCATGGTTTGCCGGCTGGCTAATCGGGTGGTGGCCGTCTCCGAGGCCGACAAACGAGCCTTGCAGCGCCTGGTGCCAGGCCTTGAGGTGACGGTCGTTCCCAACGGCGTTGACGTAGATTACTACACTTCCGCTGACATTCGGCCCTCGCCACTCCCCCCTCGCTCCCTGATTTTCACAGGCAAAATGGATTTCCGCCCCAACGTGGACGCCGTCCTCTGGTTCTGTCAGGAAGTGTTGCCTCTGGTGCGAAGGGAAATGCCCGACGTGCGTTTTTACATCGTTGGCCAGAGCCCCCACCGCCGCGTTCTGCGCCTGGCCGACGATCCAGCGGTAACAGTCACCGGCTACGTAGACGACGTGCGTTCCTACATCGCCGGGGCCTGTGTTTACGTGGTGCCGTTGCGGATAGGAGGCGGCACCCGCCTCAAGGTGCTGGAGGCCATGGCCATGGGCAAGCCTATCGTCTCCACCTCGCTGGGCTGTGAGGGCTTCGAGGGACTTGTGCCTGGCCGGGAGTTGTCCTTAGCCGACAGCCCGGAAGAGTTCGCCCAGCAGGTGATTGAGCTTCTTGACGACGCCCCACGGCGAGAAAGGTTGGGCCTGGCAGCCCGGCGCTTCGTCGAGGAGCAGTACGATTGGCGGCTTATCGTCCCCAAACTAGAGCAGGTCTATGAGAAACTGGATGTTGGAGGTTAGAAATTGGAAGTTAGATCATGGGCTCCACATCCAACCTCCAACCTCCAATCTCCAACTTCCAACTTCCATATCAGAACCCTACGCCAACGAATCCGCCTGCTTCTCCTGCGCCTCATACCCTATCTAACCTGGCCCCTGAAGCTGCGAAGGGGTCATCCGCTTATCGTTCGACTGAGCGCTCACGACGAAGTCCGCTCTCCATCCGTTGACCGTATCCTCCTCATCCGCCCCGACCACCTGGGCGACCTCCTCTTCACCACCCCCGCCATCAGGCTGCTGCGAGAAGCCTTCCCCCAGGCTCGCATCACCTGCCTGGTCGGCCCCTGGTCAAAAGCCGTCATCGAGAACAACCCCCACATTGACGAAATCGCTCTCTGCCCCTTCCCCGGCTTCACCCGGCGGAAAAAGCGATCCGTATTCGAACCTTATGTCACGCTTCTCCGATACGCCAGACAGTTGAGACAACAAGAATTCGACTTAGCCGTCGTTCTCCGCTTCGACCACTGGTGGGGGGCGTTGCTGGCTTATCTAGCCGGCATCCCCCGCCGAGTAGGCTACGACATCGCCGAAGTTCGGCCTTTTCTGACCGACGTCGTGCCCTATTCATCCGGGCGCCATGAGGTGGAGAAGAATCTGGCTTTGGTGGAGAGGGTTTCGAGTTTCGGGTTTCGGGTTTCGGGTTGCAGGCCTGTCCTGAGCCATGCCCTGAGTGTAATCGAAGGGGTGGCCGAAGGATCGCGGGTTGCAAATTGGCCGCTGGAGTTCAATTTAACCGCTGAGGATAAGGAGTTCGCTGAAGACTATTTGATGAGGCATGGTGTTGAAGATGGCGATTTGTTGATCTGCATTCACCCTGGGGCCGGAGCACCGGTCAAGCTGTGGAGAAACGAAGCGTGGGCTCAGGTGGCCGATACCCTGGCTCAACGGTACGGAGCCAGGGTCATTCTGACTGGTTCGGCGGAGGAATCGCCCTTGTGCAGAGCCATCGCCGAAGGGATGACCACCAAGCCCATCGTGGCCGCTGGGGAGACGAGTTTGGGAGGGCTGGCAGCCATCATAGCTCGCTGCCGATTGGTGCTGGGGGTGGACAGCGGGCCTCTGCACCTGGCCGTGGCCCTGGGCATCCCGACGGTGCATCTTTTCGGCCCTGTGGACAGCCGCGCCTTCGGCCCCTGGGGCAACCCGGCCCGTCACATCGTCGTCACCTCTGGCATGGACTGCATCCCCTGCAACCGCCTCGACTACCTCCCCGCCGAGCTGCACCAGCACCCCTGCGTGCGAGACATCACCGTAGAGCAGGTGCTGGAGGCAGCGGAAAGGGCGGGGAGTCTTTGACCGCTGGAACAGATCATAGTATAATTACCTTGCCAACAAAGAGTTCCTCATTACTCGTTGACTCGTTACCCATCACTGGGAGGTGAGAAGCATGACAGAGGAGAAGGAGTTCGCTTTCGAGGACTGGCTGGCTGAGGGCATCAAGGGCTTCAGAGGGTGCTACAAGAAGCATCCGGCACTCCTACCCGAGGAGTTCCGCCAGCACACTAAAGCCGCTCATCGGGAGATGCTACTGGCCATGCGCAGCCTGCTCAATGCAGCCATCGAACACACCGAAGAAAAAGAAGAAAAATCCAAAAAGAAAGCCACGAAGATCGAGGTGGAATAGCATAGCGCAACGCAGCCGCAACCAGACTCCCGTGTGTGTCATTGCGAGGAAGCGGAGCGACGAAGCAATCCCCACCGCGTTCACCCAAGATATTAGAGACCCTCATGGCAAACCATTGCTGCACACTGTCTCCAACAGTCGAACCATATCCTGTAACGCCCAGAGCAGCAACAGATCAGGGTTGGTATGCCCTGGTAGTTGCCGCTCGTTTGTTTTCCACTGGTTGGCCTTAAGTTGAAAGGAGGCATAGCATGAAGCGCTCACGTTCCCTCAATCCGCTGTTCATCATCTTGTGCGCCCTCACCCTGGCGCTGGTGGTCTACCCCGCTATCACGTCGGCGCAACCCAATGGCCTGCAAGCAGCCTGGGAGCGCGCCCGCGAAGCCGGCGCCTACGACTTCATCGCTGACATTGAGCAAACGCTCATCCCCCGCCCGCTGCCCAGCATGATCGGGCAGACGGACCAACGGGTGGACATGCGCATTGAGGGCGAGGTGGCCTCGCCCGACTACGCCCGCCTGCAACTCCGCTTTGAAGGGGGCGGCCTGGACGCCCCGCCGCTGGAGTTGATTCAAGATGGGGCCGAGACCTATTTGCTCAAGGACGGCGAGCATATACCGGTGGAGAACCCCGCCGGCCTCTCCTCCCCCACAGCCGACTACCTGGGCTACCTGGCCGCCGCCGAGAACATACAATCTCTCCCCTCCCCTGAAATCGGGGGAGGGGCCGGGGGCCGTTACGCCTACGACATCAACGGCCACCGCTTTGCGGAATACGTGCGCGACCAGATGGAGGAGCAACTCAGCAGCGAGTTGCCGCCCGATGTGACCCTGTCGCTGTCCCCCCTGCTTCAGCGCATGACCGGCCACGGCGAGCTCTGGGTAGACGCCAATGGCCTGCCCCGCCGCCAGGTAGTGGACCTGGAGATTCCGGAGATCACCCAGGAGTACGATGCCCGGATTCACCTGGTGGTGGACTTCGATTTCGGACAGGCGGCTGCTGCACTCAGCGCGTCATCACTGTCCAATATCCAATACCGAATACCCAGCATCCCAATATCAGATGCCTTATCCCTCCTCCTCTGCCTCGCTCTAGCCACCGCCCTCATCACCTCCGGTCGCCGCCGATGGGTGTACGCCGTCATCGCCGTCACCGTCAGTGTCATCATGGTAGCCTCGCCGCTGCTCCAGGTAGATAGGATCGTGCGATTCCAGGCGCGCCTGGCCGAAGCTGCCGAATCCACCCAATCCATCGCCGAAGCCCTGGGCTTGGATACCACAGCCCCCGAAGAACACCAATCACCAATACCCAATACCCTTTCTCCATCCCTCAATCTACAACTCGCGGCTCAAGACCCGCAATCCCAATGCGGCTCCGGCGCCCCCGGCGAAGACACCGACAACGACGGCCTGGACGACGTCACCGAGTACTGCCTGGGCACCGACCCCTATTACGGGGACAGCGACCGGGACATGATCACCGACACGCTGGAAATAGCGGGCTTTGACTTTGGCGGCCGCACCTGGCCCAGCGATCCTTTCAAACCCGACTCCAACAACGACGGGCTGGCAGACATGTCCGAATGGCCCGCCCCGGTAGGGGAGGCTCCCAATTTCGATGATGTGGACGACTGGGACCCTGATGGCGACGGCGTGCCCAACCTGTGGGACGCGGACAACGACGGCGACAACGTGCCCGATAGCCTCGATCTCTCTCCCTTTTCCCGAACCGATTACACCGATACCTTTGCGCTGACCACCCAGGGGGGCAGTTTTGGTGGCTATCAATACATCGAAGTTCAACTGCAACCCCAAAACCAGGACCATCTGCGCTACACCACCACTTCGCTGGACTGGCCCCACGATGAAAAAGGCCAAATACAAGACCTGGACGATTCGACGGATGATTTGCGCCTGATTCCGATGCTCAAAATCCTCACCAACCAGCCGCCCGATACAGAGCTGGCCCGCAAGTACGGCGTCTCCACGTTCGAGAATGACGACGGCAGCTACGATCTCTATGCGCCCCTGATGCCGGTGGGCGACGGAACGCAGATCGTGGCCTTCTACAGCAAAGTCGCCTATGGTCCCGATGAGCTGGCCGACATTCGCTGGGAGAGCGCCCAGATGATCTGGATGGTGCAGGCGGACACAAATAGGTATGGAGGCTCCACCATCATCCAGACGTATGCGGAGGGGGCAGTGCGCGTCACCGGCCTCCAAATCACCAAGAGCCAGGATTCTGAAAGCGCCATCCTGGGCACGCCTGACTCCCCTGAGGACGACCAGCAGCTCTTTAACGTGCTCTTCGGCCTCAGCGCCACTTTCTTGAACAATCAGACCCCCGATTTGCAGACTGTCCACCAGCGCTTTGACAACCCCAACACCGACATCGTGGAAACCTGGGGAGTTCCGTCGCAGGACGTGGCCATAGACCTCGCCGCCTACGGCCACACAGACGAGGGGCTGGCCGATCTGAGAACGCGCATCCCGCAGTTCCTGGATCAGTACCCCACCGACAGCACCCCTTCGCTGATTATCGCTCTCCAGGAAGAGGTGGGTCTGTACAGCATAGACTACCTGGAGCAACTTCAGCCCGCCGCCAGCTTCAACATCAACCTGGAAACGGTGGACATGGGCAGCCAGCGCAGCCTCAAGCGCGTCAGCTACCGGTACGAGAGCGACGGCTGGGAAGCCGTGTCTCTGGAAGATACGCTGGCGATGGTGCAGGAGCGCTACGACGACCTCTCCGGGACGCTGGCGGACTTGCACGCCCAATATCCAGAGCTGACCGAACACGATCTGGAGGGGACGCTTTTCCTCTTTTACTCTGTTTCGTACGTGGGACAGACCCGTGTGATTGCCATCAACGGCCAAGTCATTGCGCCGGAGCAACGGCCGGACCGCAAAGTCTATGACCAATACAACCAACCGGCCGATACGCTGCTGGCCTACCTGATCGAAGCGGTCGAGTTAGGCGAACCCGGCGGCGGGCTGCGGATTGGCGCCGACCAGGCTCAAACCTGGACCTACCAGCGCGATAACGAAGAGTTATCCAGCGACCTGGGAATTGGTGGCGTGGCGGCTGATTTCTATGACTTTGGCAAGAGCCTGTTGCCAGATGACAAGGCCCGCTTCATCGCCAACTCAGTACTCAAAAGCGTAAAGACTACCTTGGCTATTCTGACGGCCGTGCAATGCATCCAGTGGGCCACCAGCGGCCGGTACTTCGGCGTAACCGGCTGGACCAAGGCTAGCAGAAGCTTTGGCTGGGCTTCCCGGATGAAACTGTCCATCCGGATACTAGGGGCTATTGGCCTGATCATTTCCTTGGCCGTCATCTGGGTTCAATTCGGCCTGATCACCGATTGGAACAACCCCCTGGCTGTCAAACAGACGGTGACTTACGCCGTTGTGGCGACAGTCTTCACCGTCCTCCTCTTTATCATCAGCCTCAACCCCATTGGCGCAATCCTGGTCATGATTCTCGTTCTGGTAGACCTGATCGTCTACTTCGCCACCGGGGGCGAACTGAGCATCATGGCAAAGGCTATCACGGCAGTGGCCGAATTCTTCTACGAGGTAAACGAGCTCACCTATCTGGACGACGCCGATTTTGTGAGCTTCGACACCGCCCTGGTGAATCCAGAGATGGGCCTGATCAAGGGTAGTCGCCTCCAGGTCGCTGCCAAGTTTGTGGGCGACATAGGGTGGACCAGTGATGGCACTATAGGTGACGTTGAGGATAGCTACGTCTACGGCCAGTTTAGAGGCAGTGCCATAGGAGCCACGGCGGCCGACAAGAATAGCGGTAAAAGCTGCTCCAGACGTGGTGATTGCAGCAACGACGTCAAAGTGGAGTACCTGCTCAATCAGGACAAGCGGAATGTTCAATTCAACGTGGAGGCCTTCGTTCGTGCCAAGGTTTACTACGAAGAATGTTACTTGGGCGGCCTCTTGCTCAACCTCTGGTGCGATCGCGAGTCCCAATACCATGACCTGCCGGAAGACCTGGACGAAGAGGATCAATGGGGCCCCATGACCTTCTATCTGGACGTGCTGCCGGATAGCCTGGAAGGGCTGTGGAACTGGAGCGAGATCACCAACCCCGACTGGGACGGCGATGGCCTGCCCGATAACCAGGAGGCCAGCCTGGTCACCTACTCCGACAATTGGGACAGCGACGGCGACGGCCTCTCCGACAAATTCGAATTCGACTCCCAGGAGAGCCTGGGTACCCATCCCCTTAACGCAGATACAGATGACGACGACCTCTCCGACGGCTTCGAATTCCACATCGGCACCCGCATTGACAATCCCGATTCGGACGGCGATGGCCTGACCGATGGGGAAGAGGTCTACCACCAGGCGGCGGGCGGTCAGTGGGTGGGTGGCTGGGAGGTCTCCCTGCCGGGCAGCGTGCAGACAGCGTGGGTCTTTTCCAACCCGCTGGACGCCGACGCGGACGCTGATGGCCTGGATGACTTCACCGAACGCGCCAACAGCACCAGCCCCTATGCCTACAACGATGCGCCGCTCCTGACCCTGGATGCTGACCCACTGGCCGTTAATCCCAACGGCGCCATCGGCGCCTACGTCGAGCCAGGGGACACGGTCGTCATGACGCTGACCCTGGATAGCGTCGGCCCGCGCCCCGTCACCTCCACGCTCACCCTTTGCCTGCCCGACTTTCTCACCGACCTCCAGGGCGGCGACCTGCGCGGCGACCGCAATCCGCCCCGCCAACCCGCTCCGGACTGCAACGGTTTCCAGTGGTCCTTTGACGGGGAATACACCCTCCAGCTCTGGGAGACGGTCAGCACCACCGTCACCACCACGGTCGAGTCCGGCTTGAGTGCCTCTGTGTCCGACGAGGCTGTTGCCAGCCTGCCCTACCAGGTCCGCGATGAGCCGGAGGACATCACCACCCGCGTCCCGGTCGTGGTGGACGTGGACAACCCAGAGGCGGCTATCGTCGCACCGGCCGATGGCGCACTGCTGGGCGGCGGCATCAGCTCTTACGTCATCGGCGGTTCGGCCAACGACGCCACCAGTTGGGTCACTCGCGTGGACCTGGCCCTACCCGTCGTCGGGACGGTGACCGCCGAAGGTATCAGCCCTTGGGCCTACACCTGGGAGCTGCCCGCCGACGACGTGTATGTCCTGACGGCTACGTCCTACGACCATCTGGGCCACGCCAGCACGCCCGCCACCGTGCAGGTTACGGTGGACAACACCGCGCCCGAAGTTGACCTGGACCTGGCCGATGGCGGCTACTTGAGCGGTCAGAGCGGCAAGGTCATCACCATCAACCTGACCGGCAGCGCCAGCGACAACCTATCCGGGCTGACCCGCGTGCAAGTAAGCACCGACGGCAGGCCCTGGCGCGAAGTATGGGCAGTTGGCGGCTACCCTCTGGCCGCCAACTGGAGCACCGATTGGACGCTGCCCGACGAGGAATCCGCCCAGGGCAAGCACACCGTGTCCGTGCGGGCCTTCGATCAGGCGGGCAACGAGAGCGACACGCTGGAGCGCACGATTATCGTGGACGTGGTGCCGCCGACCGACGAGTTGACCAGCCGCACCTACCTGAGCAACCCGCCCCACAACCCGACCGGCCAACTCCTCACCTTCCACGGCGTGGCCAACGACGCCGGCAACGTGCCGCAGCCCTCCCGCCCGGCCGAACTGGTGGGCGAGCTCGACGGCATCAGCGACGCCACTATCTGGCTGGGGCTGTCCTCCATTGACGAGAACGACGCTGGCGTCCAGGTGGCCTGGTTGGGCGACTACAACGGCGACCGCCTGGCAGACCTGGCGGTGGGCCTGCCCGCCGCGGCAGATGGCGACGGCCAGGTCACGGTGGTCTACGGCCGCGCTGGGGGATGGCAGGTGCCCTCCGATCTTGAGATGCTGGCCGAAAGCCGCACCTCCTTCGTGGGAGAGACAGGGGCCGGGATCGGCGGCTCCCTGGCCGCAGCCGGCGATGTGGACGGCGATGGCTTCAACGATCTGCTCATCGGCGACGCCGCCAACGACCGCATCTACCTGGTGTTTGGACGCCCCAGCCCGTTGGGACGAAACTTGCTGCTGGATGAGCCACAACCGGCCATCTGGTCGGTGCTCACCGCGCCGGATGGCGAACAGATCGGCGAGTGGTTGGGCGCAGCCGGAGACGTCAACGGCGACGGCTACGACGACCTGCTGATTGGCGCCACTGGTGCAGAGGGCAAAGCCTACCTGCTATTGGGACAGTCCCCCCCGTGGTGGGAGACGGTGGAACTGGCCGTGCACGCCGCCGCAGTCATCAGCACCGACGCGGCCGGCGCCCGCCTGACCGGCGTGGGCGACATGGACAACGACCAGAACGACGAGTTCGCCGTGGCCGATGGAAACACCGTCCATCTCTTCGAGGGGCGGGGCGACTTCGCTCCCCGCGCTGGCCAATCGCTGGCCCTGGACGATGCCATTTCCACCTTCGCCAGCAGCGACGTCCGTCCAGCGGTGGCCGCGCTGGGCGACGTGAACAACGATCAAATGGCCGACTTCATCTACGCCAATGGGGATCAGCCCCAGGTGGTGTTCGGAGACGAGAATCAGACCTGGACCGTCCAGGCCATCACCGGCCACACGCCCGCGCCCTCTGGCTTCCTGGCCGCCCCCGGCGATGTGGACGCCGACGGCCTGGACGACCTGCTGATCGGCAACGCCGACGACGACGCCTATCTGATCCTGGGCAAAGACCTCGACACCGTCGAGGCCACCCTCACCGGCGTCGAGACCGCTGCTTCCGCCCCCTACGCCGCCGGCGCCGACATCAACAGCGACGGCTCCTCCGATCTGCTGCTGGTGCCCACCGAAGCAGCCGCCGCCGACAAGGGACTGGCCCGTCTCAGCTTTGGCGAAACCCCTTATGTCAGCCCACAATCCCTGCCCGTCGCGCGTATCAATAATACCCAATACCCAATACTCAATACTCAACACGCCCTCCTAGCCACAGCTTATGTAGACGACGACGGCTGTGGCGGCCAATCCCCCTGCTACACCACCATCCAGGCCGCCATTGATGCCGCCGGCGCCGGTGATAATACCATCAACGTGTTGCCCGGCGTCTACGCCGCCTTCACCATCAGTGGCACTGGCAAAAACAACCTGACCGTGAGCGGCGTCCACCCCGACGCAGTCTTCGTAGACGGGGCAAGCGGCGTCCACGCAGTGAAAATCCAAAACGCTACCGGCGTCACCCTCGAAAAACTGACCCTGCGGGACGCCGACTATGGCGTGCACCTGGACGGTGCTGGCGTGGGCGGTTATGACGACCCATCGCTAATCACCACTCTCCAATCGCTGCTGATCTACGACTTTGGCCAGCACGCCGTGTACATGGATCGTACCAGCTCAGCCAGCCTGGCCCATTGCACCATCGCAGGCGGGGATAACCATATTGAAGTCTACGGCGACCCGGCCTTTGAAGCCAATTGGGCTGTGTCAATGGCTGGCCAAGCGGCCACCAATGGCGGCGGAGGAATCGTCGCCGGCGAGGGGAAACTCTACACCTTGCCCGGTGACGGCAGCGACGCGTTTTACCGTTACGAACCGCTTACGAGTAACTGGGCGACGCTGGCTTCCGTGCCGGTTCCCATCTACACGGGCAGCGCGGCGGCGGCTGGCGGCGACGGAAACCTCTACGTGCTGCCTACCTCCCACTGGTCCGCATTGGGCAGCGGGGCCAGTTCAGGTGTAAACGACGTGGCAATTGCACCCAATGGCGACCTGTATGTGACAGGCGGGTTCAATCAGGCCGGAGGTGTAAGCGCGAGCTGTGTTGCCCGTTGGGATGGCACCACTTGGGCAGCCCTGGGCAGCGGGTTGACCAACAGTTCGCCCGGCGACCTAGGAGGGATGGCCATCGCGATTGCGGATGATAGCGCTGTGTACGTTGGGGGGGTTTTTGACACAGCCGGTGGCAACAGTGCCAACAACGTTGCCAAATGGAATGGTTCCAATTGGACAGCCCTGGGCGCCGGGTTACCCGACCCTGTCCACGCGATCGCTGTGGATTCCAATGGGACAGTGTATGCCGGGAACAACTCAACCACCCTCGGGGGCTACGACCCGGATTTCAGGCTGGCTAAATGGAATGGAAGCGGGTGGACCAACATGATAACCGACGATAACGACCATATTGCGGCCCTTGCGATTGATGAGAATGATAACGTCTATGTGGGCGGGTATCTCAATATCTCGACAAGTAGCGGGAATGCCCGCAACATTGCCAGGTGGAATGGCAGCAATTGGGAAAAGTTAGGCGCCGGGGTGAATAGCGGTGTTGAAAGCGTTGCAATTGGTGAGGATGGGGATGTTTACGTGGGAGGAGGGCATATAACCGAGGCGGGTAGTGTAAGCGTAAACAACATCGCTAAGTGGAACGGCAGCAATTGGGAAGCGTTGGGAGGTGGCCTAAATGACTATGTCTTTTCCATTGCCGTGAATCATGGTTATGTGTACGCCGGGGGCGAGTTCACGCAAGCTGGAGGGAAGGCGGCGCACCGTATGGCCCGGTGGGACGGCAGCAGTTGGTTCCCCTTGAGCGACGGAGTGAGCGAGGGAGTGAGCGGCGCGTTTTACACTACGGCGTACAGTATTGCTGTCCATGATGGCGATGTGTATGTCGGCGGAAGGTTCTCGTTGGCAGGTAGCATCGCGGCAAACCACATCGCGCGCTGGGAGTATGATCTTTACCGTTACAACGTCCCCGGGAACTCCTGGGACGAATTGAGTCCCTCCCCCCGGGTGCACGCTGCGGGCGCAACCCTCACCAGCGACGGGGCCGATTACCTTTACGCTCTGGCTGGTGGAGACACGGCTATCTTCTACCGATACGATCTCAACACCGACACCTGGCAGCAACGGGCCGATCTGCCTGGTAACGTGAACGCGGGCGGCGCCCTGGCCTGGGCCAATGGTTACGCTTACGCTTTCCGCGGCGGCGGCAGCCAGGATTTCTGCCGCTACACGCCGGGTTCCAATAGCTGGGACTGCGCCCTGGAAGACGCGCCTTGTGGCATCTACGCGGGCGCGTCGCTGGCCTGGGACGACCGCGACTGGATCTACGCTCTGGCCGGCGGCAACGGCATATACTTCCTGCGCTATTACATCCCCACCGGCCAGTGGCAAATCCTGGGCGATGGCTCCTCCGCCACCGGCGACGACGATGACACGCCCCTTGGCGTCAACGCCGGCGGGGGACTGGTGTACGTAGACCAGGCGTTGTATGGCATCCCTGGCGGCGGCGAAGGCCAGTTGTGGAGCTACGACCCGGTGGGTATCTACCCCGAAAAGCTCACTCTGGATCAGACGGCCTTCGTGGTCCCCGATACGGCTGCCACCGCCACCTGGTTCTCGATGGAGGGCGTCGACCCGTATGAGTTGCACCCACAGCCTGACGACTTCATGCTGGTCGGCAACGGCAACGCCTGGGTCGGGGGCAGCACCACCACCTGGTCGCCCGACCCATCCAGCGACCCACCGCTCAGCGGCAGCAGCCAACTCACCCACGACCAGGCCCAATTCGTTGATGCCGCCCGCGACGTGTACAGGATACGCGCTGATTCTACGCTCAATGCCGGTTATCACACCTATCGGGCAACCGCCTACGTCGCCCCCAGCGGTGAGGAGTTCACCAACATCCAGGACGCCATCCTCAGCGACGCCAACACCGTGGTCGTCAAACCGGGCCAGTACCCGCAGCCGTTCTACCTCATCAGCGGGGTCAACGTGCTGGGCTCCCGCGCCGATCAAACCATCCTCGAACCGCCGCCCGGCCATACAACCCCCCTGGTCACCGCCGAGGGCGTGGTGGGCGCCCGTCTGTCCGGCTTCACCCTGGCCGGGGACGGCAATCAGGACGGCTTGCGTGTGGAGGACGGCGCGCAATCCATCACCTTTGGCCGCAACATCGTGCGCGGCACTGAGACAGGGATTGCCGTGCTGGGGGACGACACCGACCTGGAAGTGGTCAACAATACCATCGTGGATAACACCAACGGCATGGTGGCGTCCGCCTGCGCGCCGGTGGACGTGCGCAACACCATCTTTGCCTACAACCAGGATGCCGGCCTGGCGTCTAGTCTGGTGGCCCACTGGCGGCTCGACGAGGATGCTGGGGCAACCACCTTCGCCGATGCCTCCGGCAACGGGCACACCGGCGCGTGTTCCGGTGGCAACTGTCCCACGGCGGGGGAGTCTGGCGAGCACGATGGCGCGCTGCTGTTTGACGGCGGGGATGATTACGTGGATGTCCCTCATCACACCAGACTGACTCCAGCCGCGCTCACCGTCGCTGCCTGGATCAAGGCCGACGCCTGGGCAGATGAATACTGGGAAGGCGTGATCGTCAGCAAAGAGGACTGGGAAGCCGCCAGCCGCGGCTATTCGCTGCGCACCGGCGAGAGCGGCCGCCTTTCCTTCGTCCTCTCCATCGGAGGGACGTGGCAGGAGGCCCTCTCCGGCCAGGAGATGTCCGACGGCACGTGGGTGCACGTGGCCGGCACCTACGATGGCAGCGCCGTGAAGGTGTTCGTCAATGGCCAGGAAAAGGCCACCACACCCTACCCTGGCGCCATCACCCCCTCGACCTATCCCCTCAATATCGGGCGCTCGTCATACGCTACGGACAGGCTGTTCAACGGCCTGGTTGACGACGTGCGCATCTACGACCGCGCCCTCTCCGCCGACGAAGTCCTGGCCCTCTCTGGCGACTGTTCGCCCGCCTATCTTCACACCTACAACGACTTCTGGGCCAACGGCACCGACCTCAGCCCGGCCGAGCCCGGCGCTGGCGAGATGTTCCTCGATCCGATGTTCGTGGACCGCTTTGCCCACGACTATCGCACCCTGGACGGTTCGCCGGTCATTGACGCCGGCAACCCCAGCGACCCTGCCCCGCCCGGCACCGGCGACCGCGTGGACATCGGCTACATCGAGCAGGGCCGGGCCGCCTTCTACGCCGACGACGACTACTGCGAAACCTGCCCCAACGACGGCCTCACCTGGCAGGTGGATGCCTTCGACAAGATTCAAGACGCCCTGGACGCCGCGGCCGACGACATGGCGGCCCTGGAGGCCACCGAATCCCCACCCCAGTACACGGTCGGCGTCGGCCCGGGCGCCTACAACGAACAGGTGACCATCCCCGGCTACGTGCGGCTGGTGGGCAGCGGGGCCGAGGACACTACTATTAACGCGGGAGGCAGCGGCAGCCCCGTCACCTTCGCCGGCGTGGTGCAGGCCGAGGTCACTGGCTTCACCCTCACCGGGGCAGGGAGCCCGGCCGTGGCTATCTCCGGCGCTTCCAACGCCATCACCATCACCCGCAACATCATCGAAGGCAACCCCACCGGCGTCGCCTTCAGCGAACGGGCCACCGGGCTGGTGACCTTCAACACGCTGGTGAACAACAGCGAGGACGGCATATCCAGCAGCGGAACCGCAAGTTGGGTTGAAGTGGAGAACAACATCCTCTCCGACAATGGGACCGGGCTCAACGCCGCCTCCGACGGGCAGATTTTCAGCAACTACAACCTGCTGGACAACACCACGAATTATTCCGGCGTGGCGCAGGGAGACAACGATGTGGTCGGTCAGGATCCCAACTTCCAGTCTGGAACCTACCGCCTCACCGCCGGCTCCCCGGCCGTGGACGCCGCCTCACCCTTTGCCGAAGTCCCAGCCGGGGGCGGTGAGCGCGCCGACCTGGGATACCGCGAGCTGCTGGCCGCGCCAGTGTCCGTCTTCCTGGGTAAGGAGGACGTCTCCACTGCCACCGGCAACTCAGGCGTGAGCGAGGTCGAGGTCGGCGTTACCCTGGTGGCCGACCCCAGCCAGCCCGTGACGGATACCCTGCCCAGCACCTGGAACACGGTGCCGCTGGATTCACCTGGGGAGACCGCATCCTACTGGCAGACCGACTACACTCCAGGCCAGGAAGGGCTCCACCGCTTCTATAGCCGGGCCACCGATGTGGTCGGCAACCAAGAATCGGACGAGGATGACTGGTACGAGGGCGCGTTCGTGGCCGACTACACGCCGCCCGTCGTCACCTGGCTGGAGCCAGCCAATGGCACAACCTTGTCCTCACCCCTGGAACTGCGGGCCGAAGTATCGGACTATGCCGCCGGCGAATTCAGCGTCGAGGACATCCACTTTGAGGTAGATGGAGATAGCTATGCAGCAGAGTGGGCGGCCGAACCGTGGGACGAGGAGAACGAGGAGCCGCGCGTCTTCCGCGCCTGGGTCTCCCTGGCCGATGAGGACTACAACGCCGTGGCAGTAGCCGAGGACAAAGCCGTCCACGTGGGGCAGAGCACCCCCATCGCCTTCACCGTGTCCGGCCAGTCCGCCGCGGACACCACGCTGCCAAACCTGGTTATCACGTCGCCAGCGGCGGGGGGCTGGGTCACCTCCACCGTGACCTTCAGCGGCACGGCTTCCGATGGCGAGAGCGGCCTGGCCTCAGTGGAAGTCAGCGTGGACGGTGGCTATACCTGGCTGCCGGCCACTGTGAACGGTGCGGATTGGGAACTGACCTGGGACGCGCCCGAAGGCCAGGAATTCGTCAGCTACCCGGCCTGGGTGCGGGCCAGCGACCAGGCGGGCAACAGCATCAGTGAAGCGCGGGTCTTCACAGTGGATAATGTGGCCCCCACCGGGCTGGCCCCGCTCACCTTCAGCGCGCCGCAGGGCACCCACTTCGACGCCACAACGACGCTCACCATCACCTGGAACACGCCGGTGGACGGCAGCGGCACGGCGATTGTGCTCTTGGCTGTAGATCAGATCAGCGATACGACGCCCACCCAACAGGTGCCCGGCACGACCGCCACCGTCCCCCTGGCCCTCAGCGGGGATTGGTACGTCCACCTGGGGGCCAAGGATGCGGCCGGCAACCAGTTCACCCGCCACTTCGGCTCCTGGCACGTGGGTACGTTTGGCGATTCCGGAACACCGTTTGACCAACGACAGCAATCCATCGTGATAGATGGCTACCTGGACCTGGAGGCCGGCGAGTGGTTGACCAGCACCGAGTTCCTGGACGACGACGAGCGTCCTTTGGGATCAGGGCAAGGCTCAGGAGAGCGACAATCCTTCTACGCCACCTGGGATGGCGAGGCATTTTACCTGGGCTGGCAGGGTGCCTGGTGGACCCTCGACGGGACCTTGTGGGCCTACCTGGACACCGGGCCGGGAGGCAGCAATGAGGCTATTGGGATTGCGGCGACCCTGCCCTTTGATGCTGATTACGCCATCGAGGTCGCCAGCCCGACCGATGGCACACTGTGGCACTACAATGGCGACTGGCAACCGGCCGCGCTGGACCCTTCGCCAGGCTCAGGGCAAGGCTTTGCCCAAGGGGAGAGCGGCGACACCGAAGTGCGTCTGCTGTTGAGCACGGCCGAGGTCAGTGACCTGCAACTCATCGCCTTTGCTCTGGATGACGATGATCAGGTGTGGAGCATCTTCCCCACCACCAACCCGCTCAACCCATCGGTCGGAGGATCACTCACCGCACCGATGGCGCTTACCCAGTTGATGGCCGGCACATGGCCGGATGCGTACGAATGGGACGACCTCACCTCGATCGCCAACCCCAACGCCGGGCAGCCCCAGGCCACCAGCGTGGAAATGGCGCTTTCCAGCCCGCAAGCGCCCCAGGCCGCCTGGGGGCCGGGCAACCTCTTGGAGTACGTGGTTGACCTGACGAACCAGGAGGCCAGTGAAGTGGCTGGCCTGCAACTGGCCTTCAGCACCACCACGGGTCTGGCCTACCAGACAGTGGACGGGGCCACCTGCGCCGACTGCACCGCCGACGACAACTGGCTGTTGAACGTCCCGCCGCTAGCGGCCGGGGCCAGCCACCGCGTCACCGTCACCGGCCAACTGGCGGCCGACCTCAGCGGCCTCTCGTCGGTGACGACCACGGTGGCGCTGAAGTTCGACGCCGCCACGCTTGATGAGGCCAGTCTCAGCCATCGGGTGGACGGTCAACCGCCCACGGTGAGCGTATCCCGGGCCGGTGAGACGATACGGCCTGGCCTGCAAACCATCTACGGCCAAGCCAGCGACGGCGACGGGGTCGGAGTGGGCAGCGTACAGGCGCGGCAGGCCGGCACTGGCACGTGGCAGGATGCCAGCGGCACGCTACTGTGGTCCTGCGAGGTGGACGTGCCGCTAGCGCCGACGTTCCAGTTGGAGGCGCAGGCCAAAGACCAGCACGACCAGACCAGCGACGTGGTGCTGGCCGAGTTCACCGTGGACGCAGTGCCGCCAGCGGTGAACTGGAGTCTGCCCGCCATCCTGAGTGGTGTCTATGCCGAGATCGGCGGCACGACGGCCGACCCCTACCCGGTTGGAGGTGAGGTGAACCAGGTAGAGGTTCAGTTGGATCAGGATACGATCCCGTGGCAGGTGGCCCAGGTGTACGCCCCCAACGCGACGGGCAGCCAGAATTGGCTGTGGACCTGGGCCCTGCCGCACGAGGATGGCGTCATCCACACGCTGCGGGTCCGCGCCACCGATGTCGTCAGCAACACCAGTCCGGCAAGCGACTGGCAGTCCACACTGGTAGACACCGTCGCGCCGGTGGTGACGGTCGCCACCGTGATCAGCGACGTCGTGTTGGGTGACTATCAGCCGGGGTCAGTGACGGGACAGCCGGTGTTAGAGGGCACCGCCAGTGACGGCGACAGTGTGAGCGATGTGTTTGTGCACGTCAACCTGCCCGACGGCGATTCGTATCAAGCCGCTGCTACCCTGGGGTTGAGTAGCCCGTTAGCGAAGCGGCGGCGTACCGAAACCCGCAACGGCTCAGAGTGGAGCTACACCCCCGAGCTTACCCAGTGCGGACACCACACCTTGCGCCTGGAAGTGACAGATCGGGCGGGCAACGCCAGCCTGGAAGGGGCCTTCGACCTGTTCGTTGATGCCCCTGGGTTCACAGCCGCCTTCGTCACCGCCGAGCCCAGCAATTCCATCAGTCTCACTGCGCGGGTGAGTAACGACGGTGGCAAGCAGGCAGCAGCCGGCGTGTCGGTGGCCTTCTACCTAGGCGACCCTGAAGCTGGTGGCACTCTCATCGGCACAGCCGCCACCACCCAGGCGCTCAACCCCGGCGAGTGGGAGGACGTCACCTTCACCTGGGATACGGCGGTAGTCGGCGATCACGACATCTACGTCGTGGCCGACGACGACGGCACTGGCGCCAGCCAGATCCCCGAATGTGAGGAGAACAACAACACGACCCACCATATCGTCTCTATCCTGGACGTGCCTCTGGTCGAGTCGTGGAACCTGATGTCGGCCTACGTCAACCCCTTCAACACCGACGCCAGCGTCGTCCAGTTGCCCATCGCCGGGCAATACGTGGTCATTCAGGGCTTCGACGGCGGCGCACAGTCTTACTACCCCGACCTGCCGCCAGAAGTGAACACGCTGAAGGACATGGACGCAGAACATGGCTACTGGATCAAGACCAAGCCCGGTGGCGGATCCTTCGGCTCGGCTCAGGACAGGTGGATGACCGCCGACGGTGCAGCCAACGCCGTCGCCACCCTGCGTGTAGTGGGTGAGAAGCTCGCCGAAGACCAGGCTATTGACCTGGACGCCGGCTGGAACCTGGTGGGTTACCTGCCGCGCCAGCCTCTGGCAGTCCAGGACGCCCTGCAGAGCATCGATGGTCACTACACCGCCGTGCTGGGCTACGACCAAGGGGCGTTGTCGTACTATCCAGACATAGACCCCAGCTTCAACACCCTCCATGAAATGGTATCGCCATTCGGTTACTGGATCAAGATGGCCCTGTCCGCCACGCTGCAATACCCCACCACTGTGGGAGATCAGGCATTAGACATTGGACATTCTCGGTCCCCAACACCCGATACCCAATATCTAATATCCAATATCCGCGAAGCGGAGCAGGCGGCGGGCGTAACGCCCACCCACACCTGGGTGAACTTCTACGGCCCTGCCCACCTGCCGGACGAAACACCGCTGCCCGTGGGGACCACCGTCTTGGCCCTGGACCCCAACGGCGTGGTGTGCGGTGCCACGGTGGTCACGCATGAAGGGCAGTACGGCCTGCTAGCCTGCTACGGCGACGATCCGACCACGCCAGAGGATGAGGGCGCCCAGGCCGGTGACACCACCCAGTTGGTTGTGGACGGCCAGGTGCTCGCTACAGGAACGTGGACAGCCCACGGCAACCGCCAGTGGAGGCCGCTGGGGAAAGCAGACCTGTGGGAACTGTACCTGCCTCTGATAAGGAAAGGGGAGGATGGAAGATGGAAAGAGGAGGATGGAAGATGGAAAGAGGAGGATGGAGAATAGAAAGGGAGGATAGAAGATGGAAAGCCAATCTCCAATCTCCATTTTCCATTCTCCATTCTCCAATCTCCATGCGTCGCCCTTGGATGTTGTTGCTGTGCCTAGCCTGCCTGCTCGCAACTGCTCAGTCACCTGCCCTGAGCCCCGTCGAAGGAGCCTGCCCTGAGCCCTTCGATAAACTCAGGACAGGCTTTGTCGAAGGGACAGATGAGCTGCATCCTACGCCCTGGTTCGTGGACTTCGTGGGCGAGCAGTCCACCCTGGGCGGCCAACCCCTGCCGGTGGGAGCCGTGATCCGCGCCTATGACCCCAGCGGCGTGCTGGCCGGTCGCACCGAGGTAACCCTCAGCGGCTGGTACCTGATGGCAGTCTACGGCGACGATCCCCTGACTGAAGAACTCGACGAGGGAGCAGTATCCGGAGACACTATCACCTTCACCATCAACGATCAGCCGGCCGTTCCCCTGGGGCCAGATCCGCCCGTGTGGGTTGGGGCAGGCGAGCGGGTCCACGTGGAACTGGAGGCCTGCACCCTGTTCGGCGACCTGGACTGCGACTGCGATGTGGACGTGGCGGACATCATGATGGTAGCCAGCAGGTGGAGCTGTCAACGTGAGGATGAATGCTACGATCCACGCTACGACCTCGATGGCGACGGCGACATTGACATCGTGGACATCATGCAGGTGGCGGCTCACTGGGGGGAGGTCTGTTATCCGTAGACAAACACAGAGGCTAGGAGGAGCATGACATGAAAACACGCACCGCAGCACGGATGATCGGACTCATCAGCCTACTCGTGCTAGTCTTGACGCTGGCCTACGGCTCGACCCAGGTTAGCGGCGACCCCGGACTTGAGTGGGTGAACTTCTTCAGCGCCAACACCACATTTCTCGGTCAGCCCGTCCCGGTGGGTGCCGTCATCGCGGCCTTCGATCCCCAGGGCGTGCAATGTGGTGAGTTCACCGTCTTCGAGGAAGGCAAATACGGCGTCCTGCCCTGCTATGGCGACGACAAAACGACCCTTGACGTGGACGAGGGCGCAGAGCCGGGGGACGAGATCAGTTTTACCATCAACGGCCTGCCGGCGGTGGCGCTGGGGCCGGATGACCCCATCTGGACCAGCCACGGCGACCTACTGGAGGTTAATCTGGAGATACCAGATAGTGACGGCGACGGCGTTTACGATGGCGGGGACAACTGTCCCTTTATCTACAATCCTGACCAGACAGACAGCGATGGTGACG
>SDBU01002080.1_pt1 | contig 27275 bp, 26 predicted proteins | sample 2277071 | NCBI WGS metagenome assembly SDBU01 (sample SAMN10397929, study PRJNA504765) | marine sediment metagenome | isolation source: marine sediment core GS08_GC12, 126 cmbsf | place: Arctic Ocean: Gakkel Ridge, Loki's castle | collected 2008 | reverse complement strand
CCATACATGATATCTGTAAAAAGATTGAGTTTACTGTTTGGCGTTATATATGGCGCTATAATATTCAAGGAGAAAAATATAAGATATAGAGTAATTGGCGCTTCTGTAATGCTGGTGGGAATTTTGATATTAGCAATGCAAGGCACTTAGGCCTACAACTTACATCATCATCTAGATCCCGTATGTTATAAGTTCATTAATAAAGTATTATAGCAAGATGACAACAGCCGCTTTTTAGGTATTAACCTAGAGCCCGAGTACGGGCTATTATGCCGTTGCCATCTATATATAAGTATACATAAAAGAAATTGAAAAAGCAAGTTTGTAACCTGTTGTAAATACTAATGTTACTCGCATAAATAAGGGCTTTAAAAAAATCGAGCACTATGATATAATAAAAAAATGGAAATTCTAAAAAATCTTCTAGTCGGGCTTGTAGTAGCGATATTGGCTATTATGCTTTTAGGGGTTTCGATATTTTTCTGGCCGTTTATAATAGTTGCGGGTTCATTGCTGCTAATTTCACTTAAACTAATTCTCTTCATCGCGATCTTCTTTTGTTTTCTGATTCTTATCGGTTACATCGTCAGAAAGTGTTTCAAAAAACAGGATTAACGAAGCCACACAGGCCATTTTGGAATAGGTATTTTGTCCGGAATAGGTATTTTAGCGCAGCCTATCAGAAATGTTACCAAAAATAGAGAAACAAATATTAATATCAGCGCTCTCGTAAGCTTATATTCCATTAACTAGCATTATATCATCGATGTTAGTAGAAAAAAAGTTTGTTTTTAGATGGTTTAGTCTATTGTCAACTCTCTCATAATAGTGTAATATTAATATAAGGGGAAAAATGGATCCCGTTAGGCCTTTTGAGGGTTTAACGGGGTAAGAAAGGTCTAACGGGATGAATAGTAATCATAATAAAGAACAAAAAAATAATTTCAAAGATAAAAGAACATTAATGGAGCTTGTTCACGCGCTCGCGAAGACTGTAAAAGCAAAAGACCGATATACGCAAAAACACTCTGAATTGATGTCCAGAGTAGCAGTAGAACTTGCTAAAGCATTAAGATTGGAAAAATCCGAAATAGAAACGGTGCGAGTAGGCGCCCTTTTACATGACCTGGGAAAAATAGGTATAGACGAATCCATACTACTCAAACCCGGAAAATTGACTTCGGAAGAGTATGAAATGATCAAGCAGCATCCGCGAATAGGCGCTGAAATTATCCAAACCGTGCATACCCTGAAGAATGTAATACCGCTAATACTCTTCCATCACGAACGATACGATGGCACGGGCTATCTAAAAGGCCTGAAAGGTAAGGAAATACCTATCGGAGCGAGAATTATTGGAATTGCCGATGTATATCAGGCGCTTTGCTCTGACCGCCCTTACAGAAAAGCTTATTCAAAAAAAGAGGCCCTTGAAATAATAAAAGACGGCGCCGGCAAACAATTTGATCCAGTGATAGTAGAAATATTCTTAAAAGTTGCCCAAAATAGCCTCCTATGATAGCATAACCCTGCCAAATCATCCATGGGTTTTAAAGAACCGTGGACTATGGACCATGGACTGTGGACTATAACTATGGAACAAGTAAATATCACCATCATAGGAGCCGGTGTTATTGGGTTAAGCATAGCCCAAGAGCTCTCCAGATCCCACGATAAGATACTCCTTATAGAGCGGCATAACTCTTTCGGGCAGGAAACAAGTTCAAGAAATAGCGAAGTTATCCATACCGGCATTTATTATAAAAAAGATTCCTTAAAAGCGACAACCTGCGTCAAAGGAAACCGTCTTTTATACGAATTATGCACAACTCAAAATATTCCCCACAGAAAAACAGGTAAACTTATCGTCGCAACTAACCAAAAAGAGATAGAATCACTTAAGAAACTACTCGAAAATGCTAAATTTAATGGGGTAGAGGATCTCCTGTTTTTAGAGCCGAAAGATATAAATCGCCTTGAGCCAAACATAGAAGCCAAAGCCGCTATATACTCGCCCCAATCCGGCATTATCGATACTCATAGTCTAATGAAATACCTGGAACTTGCTGCAAGAACCAATGGGGTAGACATTGCATACAATGTTACCGTCTTAGGTATAGATCATAAAAATATGTCCTATAAAATAAGCGTTAAGGATAGTGATGGGGAAAGCCTCCTTTTTACAAGCAAAATCATCATAAATTGCGCGGGTTTAGAAGCTGACACCATTGCAAAAATGGCAGGAATTGATATTACGCAAAGTAGGTATAATTTGAGCTACTGCAAAGGCGAATATTTCAGGGTTGCGCCCAAAAAGGCATCACAGATTACAAAGCTTATCTACCCGGTTCCAAAAGGTCGCACTGAAGGCCTCGGCATCCATGCCACACCTGATCTAAGTGGGGGCCTGAGGCTGGGCCCGGATCATGAGTATATAGACAGAAATAAGGCCAATTATAACCTAAATCCGGCCAAAAAAGGGGCCTTCCTTGAGTCTGTCAAAGGCTTCCTGCCCTTTTTAGAAGAGGGTGATCTGAGTCCTGATACAGCGGGTATAAGGGCTCGGCTCTATAAGGAAGATGAGCCGGAAAGGGACTTCGTTATAAAAGAAGAATCAGAAAACAATTTGCCCGGATTTATTAACCTTATAGGCATAGAATCACCCGGTTTGACAAGCGCGTTAGCTATTGCAAGACTAGTAAGAAATATGGTTAAAGACATCTCATGACCATGGACTATCGACTGTGGACTATAACTATGGACTATGGACCGTGGACTATGGACCATGGACCATGGACCATGGACTAGCTTACTGTTTACGTCTCCTCAAGTGGGTAGGTAGTATTCGAATAGATTCGCGGTATTTAGCGACTGTGCGCCTTTTTATATTAATCCCTTCAATTTCTAATCCGTCCTTTATCTTATTATCGCTTAGAGGCCTTGACTTATCCTCGTTATAGACTAATTCTCTAATCCTATTCTTTATAGACGTTTTAGAAGTAATTTCTCCATTTTCTTTTTTTATACCATGACTTAAGAGAACCTTTAAAGGCACCACTTTATCGTTTATCTGGATATATTTATTTGACACGGTTCTGCTTATGGTAGATGGGTGTAAGTTAAGCGCTTCGCCAACATCCTTTATTGTCAAACTCTTTATCTGTGATAAGCCGTTCTCAAAATAGTGCTTTTGAAATTGCAATATATAATCAGCCACACGGCACATTGTTTCTTCGCGTCGCTTCAGGTTCGAGATAAGCTGTTTGCCTTCATCCATATTCTTCTTTAAGAATTCTCTTGCCTTTGGGTCCTTTACAATATCTAATTTGTTTTCATATGGATTATATAGTCTAAGGTGGGGAATCCATTCCCTGTTTAATTCTAAGCGGATTTTGTTATTTTTCCTGCTCGCAATGAGGTCTGGAATAACAGGCTCCTCCTTCTTGGTTAACACAGTGCTTGCGGGCCTCGGATTCAGCCTCTTTATATTGTTTATTGCGGCTAGGGCTTTTGCTTGGTCTGTATCTAATGCATGTGATATCTTTTCAACATCATTTTTAGCCAATTCAGTTATAAGCTCCGTTACAATGGTATATTCAAGCGACTTTTCCTTATTCATCCTTTTTAACTGTATCTGAAGACATTCGCGCACATCCCTTGCGCCTATGCCGGGAGGATCAAGCGTTTGAATAACTGAAATTACCTCCTCAACTTGATCTGCGCTTACAAAAAGATCGCGCGCTACTTCTTCAGTATTTATCTGAATATAGCCATTATCGTCCAATTCGTAAATTAGATATTCTGCTATCTCAAGGGCCTTCTTATCCAAATTCAGCATTGCCAGTTGTGACAGAAGTGAAACCCTAGGATTTTCACTATGGGCAAGGGTTTCTTCATTGTAATCAATAGAAGTAGAAATGTTTGTTCTAATGGTAGATTTTGACGACGCCTTATTATCAAAGATTTTTTGCAATACAGGGTTTTTTTCTATTAAAGTATCGATATATTCATTGAGTTCTTTGGTAGGCATGCCGAGAAGCTGTATGGACTGCCTCATCTGAGGTGTGAGGGACATTTTCTGCAGCATTCCTTGGTAAAGCGATAGTTTGTATTTCATAGGTTACTTATAGAGGTATATCCTTATATTATACTAATTAGCATATATTATAATATAAATAATGTGACACATGCAACTTTTGTTTAATAATTCCTAACGATTAATAAAAAGGCATTATATTCTCACTAAAAAATTATAACTATTTATTTACATTGACATTCGTAATCGGTTAGATTAAAATGTATTTAATTATAGCTTTTTAATGAAAAAATATTTAAAAATAAAAGGAGTTAGCAATTGAAAACAGATGATAAAGTGACCGCTATATTTAAATTATTTATTATTCTTATATTTTTATTTTCCAATTCTTTTCCCGTAAATGCCGCGCAAATCCCAGTAGGGCAGGATGTCGGCGCCCGGGAACGCACAGCAGAGGAACTTAAAAAAGAAGAAAAGGTTAAGCAAAAATTGATGAAAGAAAAAGAAGAGCCCCAGATAGAAAAGAAAGGCGAAATAATACCCGAAAAACCGGAAGCTATTAGAGCGCCTAAAACAAGGGTATTGATAAATAAGATAGTTGTTGACGGCATAACTGTGCTTAGCTCTTTACGCATAAGGAATATAGTAGAACCATACGAAGGCAAGGAACTCTCTTTAGATGATTTTAGAGAAATAGCGGACGCTATAACCGATGCATATCGAGAAAAAGGTTATGTTACCTCTGTTGCTTATCTGCCTCCGCAAAAGATACAGAATGACATCCTGCGTATAAATGTTGTAGAGGGAAAAGTCGGAAATATTGATTTGACCGGAAACAGATATTTTAAAAAGAATCTTCTCTTACGATATTTAACGCAGAAAGAAGGGGATCTTTTCAATTACGATGTATTAAGAAGTGATATAGACAATCTGAACGAGCACCCTGATAGAAATGCAAGAGTCTTATTGGCTCGGGGTGAAGAGAGAGGTGAAACAGATATTGACATTCAGGTCAAAGACAGATTACCCCTTCATGCAACGCTGGGATACGATAACTATAACTCGCGTTACCTCGACCGCAATAGATATTCTATAGAACTTAAATCAAACAATCTTCTTGGATTTGATGATATAGCATCTGTTGAATATCAATTTGGGGAAGCCGGTAGATATCACCTTGTTTCGGCAAGATACATGGTGCCGGTAACGCCGAGATGGAAGGCTGGAGCATACTATATACATCTTGAGCAAAAATTAGGAAAGGAAGTAAAAAGTTTAGATATAAAAGGAAAGGGAGATATTTTAGCAACGTATCTTTCATACAAATTAATTGATACAGATAATTTTATTTTTCACCTTAATCCTGGTTTTGAATATAAAGATATAGAAAATAAAATATTAGGCGGCGTCATAAGCGAGGATAATATCCGCATTCTAAAAATAGGATTTGACCTTGATTTAACAGATGAATATGGCGGCAGAACAGTCCTGACTAATGAATTTGATTTTGGTATAGAAAAGATTTTCGGAGGTCTTGAGAAAAAGGACCCAAAGTCCAGCAGGGGGGCAGTAGGATCTGGTGGAAGATTTTTCAGAATTGTAACAAATGTGGCAAGAATTCAAACCTTACCACACTCTCTATTTTTAATGTTAAGGGGCGCTATGCAATTTACCTCAGACAGCCTTGTTGCACCCGAACAGTTCACGATAGGAGGCATGACTACTGTGCGAGGCTATCCCACAGCTGAACATGCGGGCGACAGAGGTTATACAGGATCAGCAGAACTTTATGTTCCTCCGTATGGTATCCCCAAAGATATAAAAATTCCTTTTACCAAAACCTCTTTGTATGATGCGCTAAGATTTTTGGTCTTCTTTGAATGTGGATACGTTGAAAATAAATATACCCTAGTAGGAGAGTCATAAAACGAATTGCTCTATATCGTAGGACCGGCAGTGCGTTTTGATATTCCAGGAAAGGCTTCAGTATCTTTCGATTACGGCCTGGGGTTGGGGCAGGAGGCCTCTGACGGTACACGCTCAAGATATTATTTAGAAATCAAATTTTACTTTTGATTTTCATAATTTATAATTGTTACAATACTATTACATTTACTAATTGCTATTTGTGATATAATAATATAGATTTTGGAGTTTATTAATAAGCTTGGATATATAAAATATGGAGAAATAACCATGGAAATATCAAAAAATTTTAGAAAAGTCTATAACGCTGTAATTTTCATAACAATATTAAGTTTTATTACAACTCCGACGGCATTTTCTTTGCCTGGAGGCGCTACTGTACAAAACGGCAATATAATAATTACAAATCCGGACGGATCAACAATGAATATCAATCAAATGAGCGAACAGGCAATAATTGACTGGATTAGATTTTGTATTGCGCATGGCGAGACAGTAAATTTTATCCAACCCAATTCTAATTCAATAGTGTTAAACCGTATAACCGGAGGAAGCATATCAGAAATCTTCGGCGCATTGAATGCAAACGGAAAAGTATGGCTTCTCAATCCAAGTGGTATTGTATTTGGCCCTTCCGCTAAAATAAATGCAGCAGGTTTCTTAGCATCAACTCTTAATATTACAAATGAAGATTTTTTAAATAGAGCATACGTATTTACCAAATCCCCAGGTTCTAATGGATACATTATTAACAAAGGCGAGATTAAAGTAAAAAACGGTGGTTATGTGGCGTTGCTTGGAGGAGTGGTGATAAATGAAGGAGTTATAGAGGCCAAGCTCGGTAGTGTTGTTATGGCATCAGGGGAAAAGATGACCCTTGAACTCGACAGCGAAGGAATAATTTCTGTAGTCATAAACGAACCGATACGTGAAATTGCAGAAAGCCCTTATCATGATAAAATAAAGGACGCTGTTTTAAATACAGGAGAAATTATAGCGGATGGCGGGACGGTTATACTTACAGCTAGTGTTCTTAAGGATATATTCGAAAATGCGGTCAATAATGAGGGTATAATAAGAGCAAACAGCCTGATAAATAATAAGGGCGAAGTTTATTTATTAGCGGAAGGGGAAGATGCCCGCGCTTCCAACAAGGGAACAATAGATGTAAGCGCATCTGAATCCGGTGCGGACGGTGGTTTCGTAGAGATAAGTGGAGATAGAATAGGTGTAGGCGGAAACATCGATGTAACCAGCGAAGATGGAGAAAGCGGCACTTTGCTCTTAGATCCTTATAATCTTTATATCATTGACGGAGAGCTGCTGGATGCTTATTCCTTTTTGGATTCAACAGTCGGCGAGCTCTGGCTTGAGAACTTTAATGGAAATTTAACTATGCAGGCCGAGAATGACGTGTATTTTCTTATTGCGGATAACGAGTTAAATCTGCAATATTTTGACACGGAAACTTTCAGAGTAGAAGCGGGAAATGACATAAATTTGAATGACGACAGCATCGTTACCCAGGGAGGGGACGTTGAGCTGTTTAGTGATGTTTTTGCCTTAGATGCTGTAAATCCCGGGGTTGGTGATGTCCTCTTAGGAGTAGGAGGAGGAATATCTACAAACGGTGGAGATGTAAGCTTAAGCGGCGCAAATGTAAATGTTAGCGCCCCCATTAATACCGGTGGCGGAGATGTCGATATTACCGCTACTGCAAATAATGTTATCCACGGTGCAAGAGGGGATGTAACAACTGGCGGCGGAAACTTTATCGGACAAGCGGTAAATGACTATAATTTCAGAAATGATTCAGTGATTGATACAGCCGGCGGGGCTTTCAACGTAACTGCACCAAATGTTATCTTTGGTTCTCCGAATACTCAGGTTGAATATATCTTTAGTTGGGAATATTTGTCGGGGGACAGAGCCTATCATTTCAAGGAATTCGGATATTATTATGATGATGGTGGACTCGTCCATGTACCACTTGCAAAAAGTTTTAATATAGGTAAAGATGGAACACCGTTACTTTCCGGGGCAGGTATAATATATGGAGAAGATTTTGTCAGCCTCGAGCTTTATACTGCGTTCGAGTGGGGGGGAGTACCTTTTCACGCATTTTATCAGGATCCCAGTCTAAATCCTAGCGGTTTAGACCACCTACAAATCGTGGGAGGAAATGAATATCGATGGGAAGATATACTTAATCTTGGGGACAAGGATTTCAATGATGCTGTAATGAATTTCATAGTCACTCGTAATGAATACCCGCCAGAGACAACCCCGACACCCACGGTGATTCCTCAAGCACTTTTATGGTGGGACTTAAGGTTTAAGATACCCAAAAAACACCTGACTGATTTACTGCAGGTTACATATACCAACGGCCCCATAGAATTACTCGCTGAACAATTATATTTCTATCATCCGTTAGTTGATATGGGAACGTATGAAATGCCGGCTTTAGGTATGGATTTCTACGAATTTATAGACGGCCGCATTAGTCTCAAAAATCCTGCGTTATTACCTGTGATATTGGGAAAATAATAACGTTAACAGATTATATATTATAAGAAAAGCCATCCATTAAAAAAGGATGGCTTTTCTTTTTACAAATTTAGCTATTTATACTATAATGGAGATATAGGCATAATAAAAAGGAGGATAATATGTGTGTTTTTAGATGGAGCAAATTATATCTGAAATATATCATTTTTTTAACTGTGCTTTGTTTTTTGGGTTTCGGCTGTGCTAAAAAACCGCCTTCAGAAAAAGTGGCCCTCAGGATAAACGATTATACATTGAGCACAGGCGAGTTTAATGAGCTTTTTTCGGAATCGAGGATTTCCGAAGACACGAGAGAAATACGTGGACTTTTCGTGGAAAATTTGATAAACCGAAAACTGCTTTTGCAGGAAGCCCAGAGACAAGGATTGGACAAAGAAAAAGATTTCCTTAAATCCATAGAGAATTTCTGGGAGCAGTCTCTTCTTACTATTACCGTGGATAAGAAAATAAAAGAAGTCACCGATAACATAACCGTGAATGAACAGGAGATACAGGACCATTATAATGATTGGGCTAAGGCTAATCCCGATGAAGAGAAACCGCTCGATGAAATGCGCGATGCCCTAAAATTGCAGATACTAAGACAAAAACAGGCATTAGTGCTTAATTCCTGGATTGAAAGATTAAGAAAAGACGCAAATATAAAAGTCGATAAAGAAGCTATAGGAATAGAATAGAATAGATACTGGGAGGTATAACATGCAGGCGAATCCGATAAAAAGAAGAAGAAATTATTTTATTGATAAGAGTTTCCAGTTTAAGTTTATTATTAAATTCTGTACGCTTATCATAATAGCTAGCCTAATGACTGGATTTCTGATTTATTACTTCAATCAAAAGAGCACCACCGTAGCATTTGAAAACTTGAAAGTAGTGGTGAAATCGACGTCCAGCTTTATCCTTCCTATAATGCTGCAGATACTTCTTATAGTTACGCTTTTAGTAAGCATAGGCACAATCTTTGTGGCCCTTTTCACATCCCATAAGATAGCGGGGCCTCTCTACAGGTTAAAGGCGGCTTTAGAGAAAATTAAGAATGGAGATTTTTCGACGCCTATTCAGATAAGAACAAAAGACCAGCTCCAGAAAATAGTATCAGAATTTGATGATATGCGCCTCGGGTTCAAAAATTCTATAGGCTCACTAAGAGAGAATTGGACTTCTATAAAGACAACCTTACTTAAATTAGCCTCGGAAATAAAGGAAGAGGAAGAAAAAAAGCGTTTCCAGGATAATATAGATAAAATAGATTCTGAACTTGCCAGGTTTAAAATAGAATAATATTATGCGCAGGTTTTGTACTGTAATAATAAACACTCTTTTTATTATTTGTGTGCTGTCTTTAAGCCTTAGTTATGGCAGAGACATTGCCGTTGATGACGGTTTCAAGACAGCAAGAAAAATAGAAAGCCGTTATTTTGATATTTATATAGAAAATGGCATAGATTTACAAACACTCGTGATGAAATTATCTGTCCCGCCGGCTATAAAATCTATTATAAAAGAACCCATCCCGTTTTCTGACTTTTACACACTTCCCGACCAGCTCGACACCCTTTTTCTTGCTGTTTCGGAAATTATGGATATAAAACTTAAGAAATTTAAATGTAAAATTAAAATATGCAAGAATGCATCCCGGCTTTCTAATATTGCAACAATGCTTTTTGGTCAAGAGGTGCAGCCTGGCGGGTTCTATGTATCTTCAATCGATACGCTTTATGTAGATGCAGAATATGTTAATATACACATATTGGGCCATGAATTAAGCCATGCCATTCAAGTGCATTATTTTGTAGTTCCTCCACCTGCAAAAATACAGGAAATTTTAGCGGGATATGTAGAATATCAATTTAGAAAATACACAAATACCCTTCCTAGATAGGAAAATTCTATGGTAAAGAAAATTATAGCGGTCTATCTTGCAGGATTGTTATTGTGTCCTTTTTTATTTGCGGCGCAGATTCCACCGGGACAGGATGCCGGTTCTACCATTGAAGAATATACAAAGGAAAAGGAACGGGAGGATATTTTCATACGTTTAACAACGCCAAAAATAAAACCGCCTGCTCTGGGTGAAGATGAAATAGAAGTGTTACCAAATAATGCTAAATCAATATATATAAATAAAATAATAGTCCAGCAGGATGTACTTACAGATGATTATATTAAAGAAAATGAATTCAATAATTTAATAAAACAATATGAAAATAGAACCCTTTCTCTCGGCGATATGAAAGAACTTGCAAAAACCATCACCCAGAAATTCCATAGTAAAAAATTAAAGGCGTATATTCCAAAACAGCCTTTTGCGGGTGAGATTTTATATATAAACCTTGTGAGTGTCCATTATCTTAAACACAGCCCAACAACCAGTCCACCCAACTAAACACCACCCCTTATAATCACTTATTTTCCCTTACAATCCCTTATTTTCCTCTTCCTCTTTATTTACAGTAGGTTACGACAATCTATGAAAGAAATATACTCACATATTCAATGTGGCACGGATATTGCTTAAGTATGAAAGTGTATGCATGTCATGGTTAGGTATAGACAGTTTAAATTTAAATATGAGCTTATATAAAAGGGAGGAAATTCGAAATGAATGATCGACTTACCATTACAGGTGTCGCAAAATATCTCGGCATAACCCCGCGAACCATAATGCGTTGGGAGAAAACCGGTAAAATCAAGAGATCCAAGCGCGATTGGCGCGGTTGGCGATTTTACAGCAAAGAAGACCTTGAAGAGATTAGAAAATTTTATGAAAGTGTTTATGAATATAACGAAGGAGGTATTTCTATGTTTAACTCTATTAAAAATCTTATTGTGTTTGCATTAATAACAGGTCTGCTTGGTACCTTTATAATATGCAACCCCATCTATGCAGCAACCGATAACTTTGTTAAAACACAAGGCATCAAAGAAACAAAAACAACAGTTGATATAGTCCTTGATGAACTTCCCGCTGCAGAAACACCTCCTTTAACAGTTGAAGAAGCAGTTAAATATACCCTAGGTCCGGATGATGTAATAGCTATAGCGGTAAGAAGACATCCTGAATTCAGCGGCCAGTATAAGGTGAATTCAGAGGGAAAAATTGAATACAAATACGTTGGCGATATCATTGTCAGTGGCCTTACGAAAGTCCAACTTAAAAAACGACTAACAGAAGTACTTTCAGAATACCTTATAGAGCCTGACGTAGATATCCAAATCGTTCAATATTTAAGCAAGGTATTCTATGTCGTCGGTGATGTCAATCGCCCGGGTAAATTCTATATGAGAGGGGATACTATTAAGGCAAGAGAGGCCATTGTTCAGGCAGGACTTCCGAATCATGCTGCAGCAATGAAAAGGTGCCGAATAATAACACCTAACGAAGCCGGCAAAAATAATTATGTTGACGTAAATGTATATAAGTTATTATACGAAGGAGACTTAAAAGAAAACTTGGTTATGAAGCCCGGTGATGTGCTTTATGTCCCTGCAACTGTAATGGCAAAGATAATTCGTGTCATTTCACCTATAACAGAAACAATCGGACAAGTAACTGGGACAGCGACTAAAGGTGCTGCAGCAGCAGCGCTATAATATTAAAAAAGGAGTACCGAAATGGAAAATGAAATTCTAACAGAAAAGAAACCCTTAGATTATATAAAAATGATTTTTAGGCGGAAATGGCTGATTATCATTCCTCTCGTGATAGGAGCTATAGGAGGTATAATTTCAGCGAATACACTTCCCAAGATATACCGGGCCTCTACACTAATTCTTGTAGAAGAAGGCAGGATAATCAATCCATTAGTGAAAGGTCTTGCTGTCTCAACAAGCATGGCACAGCGTCTAACTATATTGCGGGAACAAATTCTTGGCTGGGATAGGATAAATCAGCTGATTTCAAAACTTAACCTCGCGAAAAATGTAAAAACCCAGCAGGAATTTGAAGGCCTTGTTTCGAGATTACGAAGGCATATAAGAGTGAGATTGCGCGGGCGGAACATTGTAGGCATTTCATATCAAGGAGAGGATCCTGTTGGAGCAATGAATGTTGTGAAAACAATAACCGATATATTCATTGCAGAGAACCTTAGGCAGCAAAATCAGGAAACCGAGAATGCAATTAGTTTTATAGATGACCAGCTTGGGGTTTATCAAAAGAAGGTAAAGCAATCAGAAATCTCTGCTATGGAAGAAAGGCTTGATGGGCTCCTTATCGATTCTACCGATAAACACCCTGTGGTTATACAGTTAAGAAAAAAAATAAACGCAGCAAAATCCGAAATAGAAGAGGGTAATTATGAAATCGGTGCATCGGAAATCACTGATTCTGAAGGTGAGCTTATAACTCTTAAGGAAGAACTAAAACATTTGCGTACAGAACTCGCTACGTCAAGTCTCGACGCTGACAGAGGCGGGGAAAATCGGACAAAACTTGCTACGGCTACAAACGAAAAATTATATAAACTGCTCTTACTTGAGAGGATTGAAAAAAAGGTGCCTGCGCAAGACGCTGGTGTTAACCGAAAAATATATAATGAATTGCTGTCACGACTCGAAACTGCAAAGATTACCCAACGTCTTGAGGCATCAAAAGATGGAACACGCTATACAATTCTTGATCCTGCAAGACTTCCGTTGAAGCCATTTAAACCGAACAAACTCAACGTTTTACTTATCGGAATGTTTCTTGGAATAAGTGCAGGCCTGGGTCTTGTATTTGCCGTAGAGATGTTTGACCATTCATTTCTCAGCATTGACGACGCAAAAGCGCATTTAGAACTGCCTATACTGGGAGCGATATCAAAAATATTCACTGAGAAAGACGTAAGAGCGCAAAAGTTGCGCAATGTAAAGATTACAGGCGCATCGGTGTTGACAGGAGCAGTGTTACTCGTTGTGATTATATTTAACGTATTGCTCGGGAGTTAACGCAATGTACGAACGATTCTACGGGTTCACAAGCAGACCCTTTAATATGACGCCGGATTCGGAGTTTTTCTTCGCGAGTTCAAAGCACGAAGAGGCACTAAACCGCCTTCTCGTAGCAATAAGCGAAAAAAGCGGATTTGCTGTAATTACAGGTGAAATAGGCTCAGGTAAGACAACGGTGTGCAGGGCGCTTCTAAATAAGCTCGATCCTACAACGAAAGTTTGTCTTATCCTAAATACGCATCTCGGCAAAAAGGAACTGATAACAACTATCCTTGAGGATTTAGGAATAGAGTATAGGTCAACATCAAAAACTCATCTTTTAGCAGCGCTCAATAAATACTTAATAGAACAAGCTTCTAGAGATAACAATGTAGTTCTTATTATTGACGAGGCACAGAACTTAACTCCTTCTGTCCTTGAAGAGGTAAGGATGCTTTCTAATCTTGAGACCGAAAAGGAAAAGCTTATTCAAATAATACTCATCGGCCAACCCGATTTGAAGAAAAAGCTGGATCTTCCTAGGTTAGAACAATTTAGACAAAGAATTGTCCTCTCTTATCATATGGAGGGTCTAAGTCAAATTGAGACAGAAAATTATATAAAGTTTAGATTAAAAAAAGCGGGTAACGAAAAGGCGGATATTTTCTCAGAAAATGCCATAACTGAAATATATAAATATTCTAAAGGTATCCCGCGGCTCATCAACCTTGCCTGTCACAATATGCTGATAAGCGGCTTGGTATACGAAACAAGATATATTAACCGTGATATTGCATCTGAGACAATACATGAATTAACACACGGTGAGGAAAAAATGCCTTCTCTAAAGAAAACTTTACCGCCCGATAAAGAATCAAAAGTTAAGGATACTGATACGCTTACACAAGAAGTCATTAATGGTATCGATGAATATTCTAATAATTTACCGAGTGTGAAAAACCCGTCGTTAAATGAAATTGACAAAAATGAGACCGTAACAGAAACGCTAACAATCCCACAAGAAGGCAAGCTATTAGAAACAACATCCGATGATAGTGAAAATATTGCCCTTTCTGCGCAGGAAATTGCCAACGAAACTTACGAATCTCCTAATAATGTATTGCCTGAAAAACGCCGGTTTCCTTTATCATTTTTAGTTATACCGCCTTTACTTATAGCGCTGGCGACGGCATATTTCGCTTTATCCAGAAACTTTCTAGGTGAAAAAAATATTGAAACAGCTAAAAGCAGTTATACTAAATTTCTTCATAATGGCGTTTTTGATAGCTCTCTTATAAAAAACGGTAATATAGGTCGTACAAATACTACATTCACTTTTAATCATTACATGGATTTTTCCGGGATAATTCTTTTAATGCTGGCAAAAAGTGACCACGGAACCAAGCCAATGATTATTTCTTTAAGCGATGCGGCAGGCAAGACATATAAAACACTGATAACCTTATCTCCCCAATGGGAATGGAAAATAGTGCCCCTTAGTGACGCAAATGACTTTGATTTTAAAAAGGTTAACGAAATCTCTATAAAATGTGATTTTATGACAAATAAAAACACCGAAATCTACATAAAGGAGTTGGGAATAAGAAATACTAAACGCTAACCGCTATACGCTAAACGCTAAGCGGACAAAACGGAGGTAACAATGGGCAAAATAACCGAAGCTCTTAAGAAAGTAACCGATGAGCGCATAGCGCGCATACAAAAAAAACCAGAAATCCAATATGTCGTCAGGAAAGTCCAAAATACAACTATCGACGAGCACGTTGTTTCCTTCCACGACCCAAGTTCGCCTGTAGGCGAGCAGTATAAGATATTGCGCACCAATATCCAATCACTGAAATATACAAAAAATTACAAGAGTTACGTGATTACAAGTGCGATAGATAGTGAGGGTAAAACCCTAACTTCCCTAAACCTTGCCATGGCAATGGCCCATGATTTAAACAATAAATCAGTTCTCTTGATAGATGCGGACATGAGAAAGGGCGGAATGGCGAAGTATTTGGGGCTAAAGTCGCATCCCGGCCTTTCCGAGTTACTGCAGGATAAAGCTGAGTCGGAAAGTATCTTTGTTAACCCGGGCACAGAAAACTTGACTATTGTATTGTCCGGTAAAACAACCAGGAAACCCTCAGAACTTTTGAACTCAAAAAAGATGGAACAACTCTTATCTATGTTTAAATCTAAGTTTGACTATATCTTTATAGATACACCGCCGGTTATGTCTGTTACAGATGCGTGTATTCTTGGCCCTATGGTTGACGGAGTTCTTTTGGTTATTCAGGCAGGTAGGACACAACGCGATGTAGTAAAACACGCGGAATCGCGCCTTTATCAAGCGCGGGCGAAAACTATAGGCTATGTTATGACTAACTTAGAATATCACTTACCGCATTATCTGTATAGATACATGCACAAGTACGATAACTACTATAATTACGAACGCGAAACGGTTAAAGCGTAATGATAATAGCTCATAGGTCATAGGAAAGAGAATATAAGATGAGAAAAGTACGATTTAGTTTTGAAGATTTGGATGTTTGGCAAAAAGCAGTTGAATTTGCCAGAATTGTTATAAATCTAAGCGAAAAAATTTATACAGGACGCAAACATTTTCGATTAATAGAACAGTTAGAAGCGTCTTCCACATCGATTGCATTGAATATAGCAGAAGGAAAAGGGCGTTATTCTAAAAAAGAATTCATTCAATTTCTTTATATAGCACGAGGCTCTTTATACGAAACAGTTACTTTGTTAACGATTTTTAACAAGAATAATTGGATTGCTGAAAAGCAATTGAATGACACGAAGAACTTTGCTGATGAAATTGGAAAAATGATATCCGGCCTCATAGCATCTATAAAAAGGTCTATTACGTAATCTATGAGCTATCAGCTAAGAGCTATGAGCTAAAACGGTAAATAAGGAGTCTCTATGAGTAAAATAACGTTGACTCTACTCATAACATGCATAATGGCAACACTGATGCTGACTGGCTGCAAGGGGTCAGGAGGCGGAGCATCTGCTTGGTTGGGTTCATCTTATGCAGGTGGTTCCGACATTTTGGGAGGAGATTCACCTATAAGTAGCAATGCCAGCAATCCTGAGCCAGCAACAATCGTGCTTTTAGGTGGAGGCCTCGCAGCATATGCATTCCTGAGGCGTAGGAGACTAAAGTAACAATTACCGTGGACTATCGACTGCCTGTCCCGAGCGAAGTCGAGGGATGGGCCACGGACAAAAGGAGTTATAAAACTGTGCTTATACCTGCGTTATACATGATGTTTATATTCATCCTGTCCTCAATACCGGGGCAGGCCTTTGAACCGATACTCATAAGCTCGATTATCACAAATCTGCTGCATATCCCTTTATTCGGGCTGTTAGCGTTCCTGTGGATGAAGGCTTTTGACAATAAAAAGGTAGCTCTTAATAAAGCCATTATATATACCGTAATTATTACTATAGTATATGCCGCATTCGATGAGTTTCATCAGTCCTTTGTTCCGGGAAGGGATGCGTCAATTGGGGATCTCTTTCTAGATACACTGGGATGCATAGTAGGTATATATATTTACAGTATAATAAAACTTGCGTCAGTTAAACGGATCTCTAAATATTAGCAATTTGTAGGAAGATATATTATTTTATGAGCAATAAATTTTTTAGACATTTATTTATCAGTGTCATTTTGGCAATAATAATATTTATATCTCTGTCAATCTCTGCGCTTATATCAAACACAATAAATGTACCTTTTATAAAAATTATTCAACCTAAACAAGAAATTTGGAGTATTGGACTTTATAAAATGCACCTAAATAAATCATCATTAAAAATAGAGCCCTATAATGATATTAAAAACCCCATTATCTCTGCCAAAAATGTAACCGATAGAAATGCTTCTTTTACAGCAGACCCATTCATAATTAACCACCAAGGAGTTTATTATCTTTTTTTCGAAGTAATGGGGCCTGATAATGGAGATATAGGAGTTGCGATAAGTGGTGACGGTATCGATTGGCAATATATAAAAATAGTTCTTGATGAATCATTTCACTTATCATATCCCTATGTATTTAAAAATAATGGAAAATTTTATATGGTACCTGAATCAAATAAAGCTGATAGCATACGTCTTTATGAAGCGCAAGATTTTCCATATAAATGGAAATTCGTAAAAACTTTAGTGTCCGGAAGGTATTGTGATACATCAATTTTTAAATTTGATAATAAATGGTGGCTATTAACCTCGACAGGAATAACGCTATATTTATTCTATGCAGATAGATTAGAGGGACCGTATTATTCACATCCAAAAAATCCTATTTATGAAAACAATAGTTTAATAGGCAGAAATGGGGGAAGTATAATTTTCTTTGACGGCAGAATAATCCGTACCGCCCAAAAGGACTACCCAGTATATGGCAAGGCATTAAAATTGCTCGAAATACATAAAATAAATACCACAGAATACGAGGAGGTCCAAATTCAAGAGATTGCCAATGACGATTTGGGGTTGGCTAATTGGAATAGAGATGGAATCCACCATCTCTCTTGCATCAAATTAGACAATAAAAATTGGATTTGCGCTATAGATGGAAAAAAATATACAGATTCCGCCTATATCAATATAGCAAACATCGTAAAGATAAAATTTCCTTTACAGATATTGAGGTTTAAAGAAAAAATCAATGAACTTTCCTATAAATAAAATCGAGGATTTGAAATTAAAATGAATATTGTTGATAATATTTATAATAAAGTACCATGTAAAAAGTTTTCGAAAAAGACGGTTGAATGGTTTGAACTACAAAAAATACTCGATACAACTAAAGCAAACCCCAGACAACCAAATGGAGTCCTTTGGAGGAATTTAGTAGCTAAATCGACTGGTACACAACGCAATACACGATATGAAACGCTAGTCTATCTGCATATGCGTTCTTGAATGTGTTATGAATTGTCTATTAAAAGGATAAAACATAAATGTCTAAAGAAACTCAAAAGAAAAATGTTGTCGTTTTTATTTTTCGGTCGTGTGGCTATTTAGCAGGTACAGAAAGATGGTTGCTTAACTGGTGCAAATATATAGACACAAAAAAGACATCTGTTATTATTTGTACCGATAAGGGATCCTTTTGGAAAATTTTTAGTGAAGAGGTGCCATCTATCCAGATAAAAGAATATTTTTTGGACTTTCAATGTCCAAAAATAATAAGATTTTTCAAAGCTTTTGCCTTATTTAAAAAAATGAATGCAACAAAAATTGTATGGCTCTTTAATCAAATGGGAGGATTTTCTTTCTTTGATATGATGGCGGGATTATTGGCCTCAAAGGGTAATGCATTTATATGCCATAATAATATGCCTAAACCGTTTAATAAAATACTTAAAAAAACTTTGTTTGCATATCTTTCACAATGGTTTGTGCGCAGACTTAAATTGTTACAGTTGTATATAATTCATGTGCTATCAAAAAAAATTATTGCTGCAAATGACGAGGTTAAATGTTTTTTACAAAAATATTTGAAGATTCCTTCTTCAAAAATAATGCCCAGAATGACAGGAACTGATATCAATGTTTTTTATCCAAAAGAAAATGCTAAAAGCATTCTAACCAATTCTCTAAATATTCCAGCAAACACTACTATCTTTTTTGCGGCTAATAGGTTTTCAGAAGAAAAAAGGATAGATAGGTTATTGGGGGCATTTCTCCTTCTCTTAAAAAAAAGAACAAAAGTACGCCTTATTATTGCTGGATCCGGTAAGCTATATGATTATTACAAAAAGAGGATAGAACAAAACAGGCTACTAAAAACTAATGTAATGCTAGAGGGGCATACTGCATGTATAAGTAAACTTTATCAAGCGAGTGACTTCTTATTGCTTTCGAGTGATCGCGAAGGATTAGGTAACGTAATTCTTGAAGGTATGGCATGTGGAGCAATTCCCATTGTAACTGATTCATATGGACCCCGTACAATTAAGGGACGTGTTTTTATTAGTGAGAGAAATGTTTATTCATACTACCGCAAAATTAATCAAGTTGTTAACATATCTAAACATGCTTTAAATAAAATAAGAGTAGATAATGCAAATATAATTAAAAAAAACTATAACATGGAGAAAAGTTGTTCATATATGTTGAGTAATATCGGAATACCAAGTAGATCTCTTCTTAAGATGGCGCAAATATGAGTAGAAAATTAATTATAATCAGAGATACATTCTCCAATTGGGGGTATTTTGTCCTACAGATTACTAATAGGAGGAAAGTTAAATGATAGCTTGTATGGAAAACAAAATAAATATATATCCAAAACCGTTAACCGTTAAGCATAAACTGAAGCAAGTCAAATATAGATGGTTAGTTACTGGCGGAGCCGGCTTTATAGGGTCCCATATAGTTGAACGATTACTAAAAGAGGGCCATTTTGTTCGAGTATTGGATGATTTTTCATCAGGTAAGAGGGGAAATATAGACTTTGCTTACAGTGTTAACATTGGAAACTTTGAGCTAATAGAAGGGGATATACGAGATTTCGATACATGTCTTGAGGCATGCTCAGGAATCGACTATGTCCTTCATCAGGCAGCGCTACGAAGTGTACCTAAATCAATGGAAATGCCTCATGAATATAATGCTGTCAATATAGATGGGAGTCTCAATATCCTTGAAGCGGCACTTAAATCAAGCGTTAAAAGAGTGGTTTTAGCATCATCAAGCTCAGTCTATGGTGAAACAACCAAGTTTCCTGAGAAAGAAACAGATATGCCGCTGCTTATATCACCATATGCTTTGAGCAAGCTCGCAGCCGAATATTATAGCAGGGTATTCAGCGAAAATTACGGCCTTGAAACTGTAAATCTACGCTATTTCAATGTTTTTGGGCCAAGGCAATCATTGGATGATGAATATGCGGTAGTCATACCAAAATTTATCACATGCATGCTGAATAATGAACAACCGCCTATTTATGGCAATGGCATGCAATCTAGGGATTTCACATATATAGATAACGTTGTAGAGGCTAATATCTTAGCTGCTACAACACCTGGAATAAAATGTGGAATATTCAATGTGGCAAATGGTAAGGATAGCACCGTTCTGCAGTTAGTAAATTATTTGAACAAAATCATAGGCAAGAATATCGAACCAAGGTTCTTAGATCCGCGTCCAGGTGACGTACTCAAGACACATGCTGATATTTCCAAGATTAAATCAAAATTGGGCTATAAACCAAATATGGATTTTGAATCCGGATTAAAAAAGACAGTAGAATGGTTTGAGTGGCAACGTCTTGCGGTCAATGCATATCTTGCTGGTGACATGGTAACATAATACACAAGGAGCAAAAGACATGAATAATATAGTAACCTATGAACCCGATAATTCATTAAAAAAAGGTTATTTATCACTTTATAGAGAAATATTTCATGAGTTAAAGCAAAATAGATGGCTTACTTTCCAGTTATTTAAAAGAGACTTTTTCGCTGCATATAAACAGTCATTTATTGGAATTGTATGGATAGTAATACTTCCTGTGTTAAGTGTCTCTACTTTTATCGTTTTGAACCGTTCCGGGATATTTGATATTGGACAGATTAACGTACCGTATCCTCTTTTTGGGTTATTAGGAATGGCATTTTGGCAGTTGTTTGCGCGGGGACTTGTTATAGGTACTAATTCATTAGCAATAGCAGGAACTATGATTACAAAGATTAATTTCTCAAAGAAATCATTAGTGTTTGCTTCTACAGCTCATACAATTGTAGGATTCTTAATTCAAAGTATTTTAGTCAGCATTCTATTTATTTTTTATGGACTTATGCCTAATAAAGGAATTTTACTTGTTCCTATTGTTATACTTCCACTGTTGTGCCTTTCGCTCGGCCTCAGTCTTATTTTATCTCTGCTCAATGCAATTGTGCGCGATGTTACTAATGCAATGACTATGCTTATGACCTTTTTACTGTTTTTGACACCCGTTCTATATGCAAAACCAAAGATAGGAATACTTATGTATCTTACAAGGTATAATCCTTTGTATTATATGGTGTCAGCGGGAAGAGACCTTATCCTTACCGGTACAATTTCTGAAGTAAAAGGGTTTACTATCTCAGCAATTTTTTCAATAATTATATTTATGATTTCGCTTGTGTTGTTTCATCTGACCGAGACGAGGATCACAGAAAGGGTTTAGTTCGTGTATATGAGTAAAAGAGTAAATGGGTAAGTGAGTAGATGGGTATGCGATGAAAACACATAAGGACTTGGATATTTGGAAAAAGGGAATTGATTTGGTAGCCGATGTATATAAGTTTGCAAAAAGATTTCCCAAAGAAGAAACATACGGTCTAAGTTCCCAAATGCAAAAAGCTGCCATTTCTTTTCCGAGCAATATCGCTGAGGGTGCGGCACGAAGCTCTAAGGCAGATTATACTCGTTTTGTTTATATGTCGTTAGGTTCATTGTCCGAGCTAGAGACGCAAGTAATAATTTCAAAAAGGTTGGGATATGTTTCTGCTATAGTCGAAATGCTAAATAAAATTGAGCAGTTACGAAGAATGACACTGAATTTTATCAAGTACTTAAAAACGGAGGGAAGGAAGTAATGGAGCAGTCAACGGTAAGCAAACCAACGCATCAACGCACAAACACATCTACGCATCTACACACTAACGCATCTACGCATAAACGCATCAACACATCTACCGATCTACCACCTGATGTCGCAATAAAAGTCGAAAATGTGTCTAAAAAATTCTGTAAAACATTAAAAAAATCCATGCGGTATGGACTTCAGGATATTGGAAGAAATGCATTAGGAGTGAGCTCTCGTTCTGATAGATTAAGACCAGACGAATTCTGGGCGGTTAATGATGCCTCCTTTGAGGTTAGAAAAGGAGAGGCTTTAGGCATTATCGGCCCTAATGGTTCGGGTAAAACGACAATTTTAAAAATGCTAAATGGCATATTCTGGCCAGATAAAGGAAAAATTTCAATCAGAGGAAAAGTCGGAGCGCTTATTGCCGTGGGGGCCGGTTTTCATCCAATGCTAAGCGGAAGAGAAAATATATATGTAAATGGCGCAATTCTGGGAATGAATAGACATGAAATAGCAAAAAAATTCGATGCAATTATTGACTTTGCAGATATTGGTGATTTTTTAGATACGCCGGTAAAACATTATTCAAGCGGGATGTATGTGCGGTTAGGGTTTGCAATAGCAGCGCACTGCAATCCGGACATATTACTCATAGACGAAGTATTAGCTGTGGGCGACATGGCATTTAAAGCTAAGTGTCTGGATAAGATGAAAAAATTCAGAGATCATGGTAAAACAATTATTTTTATATCCCACCACATGCATCAGGTTGAGTATTTATGTGATAGGTCGATTCTTTTAATAAACAGTAATGCTATTTTTGACGGCGATACAAGTGAGGCAATCGACCTCTATAGATCCAAAGTCAACGTACCGAAAAATGGCAAATCAATGAGAATCGGTAGCGGAGAAATAACTGTTACGCATGTCGAATTGGCTAATGAAAATGGGGCGCTGTCAAAAGAGTTTGATTCGGGCAAACGCTTTACAGTGCGAATCCATTACTACGCACACAAAAAAGTAATAAACCCAATTTTCGCCGCTACAATACATTCTATTGAAGGAATTCCTATTACTACAAGCAGAACAGATTACGACAAGTTAACTATAGGTGAGATTGAGGGAGAAGGGTATATAGAGCTTGTCTTTGACGAGCTTTCTCTTATTCCAAATTCATACGTTCTGAGCTTATCGATATTAGAAGAGGGTGGTATTGCTGTTTACGATAAACACATAAAAGCCTTTGGTTTTCATGTATTGGGTGGAAAAAAATTAAAAGGACTTTGTTATCTGAATCATGCATGGAACATAGAAAAAAAAGGCGTATATACATATCAAAAATAGAAGGGTTGACGTGGATAAAATATCAAAACTTGAAAACGAAAGTATCTTTATCATTAGAGAGGCATATCATCAATTCAGAAAAGTAGCCATGCTGTGGTCTATCGGCAAAGACTCAACAACGCTACTCTGGCTACTCCGTAAGGCTTTTTACGGAAAGCTTCCATTTCCGGTGCTTCACATAGATACTGGCTACAAATTTAAAGAAATCTATGAGTTCAGAGAAAAATATGCCAAAAAATGGAATCTTAATCTTATTGTCTATAAAAATCAGGCAGCGATTGACAAGGGAGTTAGCCCAAAATCTGGTGGTAAACTTGAATGCTGTACAGAGCTAAAAACCAACGCTTTAAAAGAAGCGATTAATGCGCACAAATTTAAAGCCTTGTATTTGGGTATCAGAAGAGATGAGCACGGTATTAGAGCTAAAGAAAGAATATTTTCGCCGCGCGACGAAGATTTTGAATGGAATTATAAAAACCAGCCTCCAGAGCTGTGGGATCAATATAAAACAAAAGCAAAAGACGGGGAGCATTTAAGGGTGCATCCGCTTCTTAGCTGGCGTGAAATCGATATCTGGGAGTATATCAAACGAGAAAATATACCTATTACATCACTATATATCGCAAAGAACGGTAAAAGATATAGAAGCATAGGATGCGAAACATGTTGCAATCCTGTTGAGTCTAGCGCAAATAGTATTGATAAAATTGTTGAAGAACTTAAAACATCCAAGATTTCCGAGCGAAGCGGACGTGCGCAAGATAAGGAATCGGTCTACATGATGCAGAAACTGCGATCATTAGGATATATGTAAGAGAAGGAAGGTTGCGTGGAAAAACAAACACTAAAATTCGTTATAGTCGGCCATGTCGATCATGGCAAGTCTACGCTAATAGGCAGACTTCTATATGACACCGATTCTCTGTCCCTGGATAAAATTGAGGAAATAAGAAAAACTTCAGAGGAATTGGGTAAGGAAATTGAATTTGCGTATTTACTTGACCATTTGGAAGAGGAGCGCCAGCAGGGTGTGACAATAGACACTACACAAGTGTTTTTTAAAACCAATAAGAGAGAATACATAATCATAGATGCCCCTGGGCATGTAGAATTTGTAAAGAATATGATCACAGGAGCTTCGCAGGCAGAAGCAGCATTTTTAATAGTCGATGCCGATGAAGGGATTAAAGAGCAGACAAAGCGCCACGCGACCATTATTTCAATGCTGGGACTTAACCAGGTAATTGTATTGATCAATAAGATGGATGTCGTATCTTTTGATCACACAACGTTTAACAACGTTAAGAGTGAGGTAGAAGCTTTTCTCGACACGCTCGGAATCCCGGCTCAAGCCTATATACCGATTTCTGCGCTTAAAGGTGATAATGTAGCAAAACCTTCCGATAATATGTCTTGGTATAAAGGAAATACTGTATTGGATAGCCTTGATACGTTTAAGAATAAAATAGCCCCGGAGAGGCAAGGATTTATACTTCCCGTTCAAGATATTTACAAAATTGACGACAAAAGAATAATTGTTGGCAGACTTGAAACAGGCAAAATTGCACAAGGGTACAGAGTCACGGTTTTACCCGGTAATGCAAAAACATACATAAAGAGCATTGAGAAATTTCTTGAAGAGTCAAAAGTTTGCACTCCGGGGGAAAGTGTTGGCGTAACAACAAAAGACGCGGTATTTTTAGATCGAGGTAATATTTTATGTGAAGCAGGCAAAGAACCGGAAATGAGTGACAAATATCAGGCTAAAGTCATATGGATGTCCAAAAATGGGTATGAAATCGGCGAAAAACTTTCGTAACAATGCGCAACCAAGGAAATAAGCTGCAAGGTTGAATGTATTCATAAGCGTATCAACTCCTCAACGCTGGAAATACTGGAAGAAAATGCAAAGAATTTAGAGAATCTTGAAATTGGGGAACTAACTATTAAAACCAAGCGACCTATTGCGATAGCCCCTTTTAAAGACACTCAGGAAATCGGCCGCTTTGTACTTGTCCGCGAAGGTCACATTTCAGCAGGCGGAATTATTACAAACACTCAGGGAGGTGCGATAAATGTTTAGGAATTCAAAGAAAAAAATGTTTGTTTTGGGGCTCGATGGAATACCGCACTCCTTTTTACAGGAGCAGTTTGCACAGGGAAAGATGCCAAATTTTGCAAAATTTTGCAATGGAAACTCTTTGAAAAGAATGAATTCTGTCTACCCGACTGTTTCATCAGTTGCCTGGACATCTTTCGCAACAGGAACAAATCCTGCTCAGCACAATATCTTTGGCTTTGTTGATCGGGTACCTACTCCATTTCAAACAAGAATTCCTACTGCTCAAGACAGAAAAACAAAAACCATTTGGAATGAATTATCTGAGCAAGGAAAAAGGGTCATTGTAATGAATGTACCACTCACATATCCGCCCGAAGAGGTCAATGGCCTTCTCGCTTCAGGTTTTCTGTGTACTGATATTAATAAGGTGTCTCTTTCTCCAGAATTTACGACTTACTTAAAAGACAATGGTTATGTAATTGATGTAGATGCATGGCTTGCAAAGGACGATAAAAAAAAATTCATGGATGGACTTCATGATGCAATGGAAAAACGTTTTGAAATTGCTTTTACTCTTATTGACAAAAAACAGTGGGATTACTTTCAACTCCACATAATGGAAACTGATAGGTTGTTTCATTTTTTCTGGCATGATTATGAATCAAAAGGCGAATATTACTCAGATGTAGAATCTTTTTTTACTAAACTTGATACCTATATAGGCCAACTTGACGAAAAGCTCCCATCAGATTGCAGCTTTATTATTCTATCAGACCATGGTTTTTGTGGAATAAAATATGAAGTCCAATTGAACGTTTGGCTTGAAAATGAAGGGCTCCTTAAATTCGATAGTAGTGACAAAAAGCTGCTGAATTACTCAAAAGATTCAATCTGTTATTCACTTCTGCCCGGAAGGATTTACATCAACTTAGAAGGGCGTGAAGAAAAAGGCTCCGTAAAAAGAAATGATTATAACGCTGCAAGAAAAGATGTTAAGCAAAGATTGTTAAGTTTTGCTGATCCGCTAACCGGAAAAAATATAATAGATAAGGTCTTTTTCAGGGAGGAAATCTACTCTGGCTCATACCTTGAAGATGCTGCAGATATAATAGCTCATCCAAATAGAGGCTATGATTTAAAAGGAAAAGTTGGAAATATTCGGCTATTTGATAAAACTCATTTAAATGGTATGCATACTTTTGATGATGCGTTTATTTTCGCTCGAAATTGCGATATTAATCCGGTTAAAAGTATTCAGGATGTTAGACATGTCATTCAAACAATATATGAAGCAGAGATTAGTCATGAACACGTATAAATGCACAATTGAATCTAAGAAAAGAAGTATCGCAAAAACAATTAGTTGGCGCATTTGCGCTACGTTTACGACAATGACTATTGTATATATTTTTACAAAGGAAATAGGTCTCTCTTTGGGGGTCGGAGTGTTAGAGGTCATTTCAAAAATGATACTCTACTATTTACATGAGCGAGGGTGGGGGAAAGCAACCTGGGGACGAGTCCAGCATCCATTGTCACAAATTCCAGTTAAAGGTAAATTAAAACCAAAAGATATGAGTATTATCCAAAACAAATTAAAAGAACTTGGCTATGTTGATTAAAAATCTTCAATTATTTAAAAGGCATTGCTATGGGCAAAATATCAAAAATTAAATCAAACGTAAGTAAATTGATAAAACAATCATCAAGCAAGTTAAGGCAGAATTATAATGTTATATTAATTTCAATCGAGACTTTGCTGGCAGATCATTTAAGTTGTTATGGTTAT